>Ga0209589_1001178_pt1 | contig 42062 bp, 20 predicted proteins | sample CowpeawhiteBW_FD_187525 | JGI IMG/M metagenome (GOLD analysis project Ga0209589, IMG submission 187525) | Root nodule microbial communities of legume samples collected from California USA - Cow pea white BW (SPAdes) (version 2) | ecosystem: Host-associated > Plants > Roots > Nodule | place: USA...
AAATATATATATATATATATATATATATATATATATATATATATATATATATATTGATCCATACCCGAATTTAAACTCATATTATTTAATAAAATTTAAATTTGAGAATACATTTATAAGAAAAAGATTTTTTAACGTGTGAAACAACTTACTTTTAAGGATAAAATAATTATTTAAAAAATCGAATCTCTGTATTTGAAAAAAAAAAAGGAGATTAAAAGATAATATCAAATGAGTGTAAAAAGATTTTAGGTGTAAAAATATTATTTTTCTAATTTATAATGATTTATTTATTCAAACTAAACAATTTTAATTTTAATGATACCAAATGAAACGTGTTAGTATATGAAAGTGTTTACATGACCTAATCTTATGAAGCTTTACCTTTTTCACCCTATAAATAACAGCAACAGGTACCTCTCTGCCCTTCACAACCTTCCTTGTGCTCTTCACACATTGTTTGTAATGGCTGTCCCTATTTGTGTCACCATTATATTAATTTCCTCTCTTTTTGTGATATCGAACCATGGCGTTGAAGCGTTTCACAACATATACCCCGATCTCCAATCCATTTCAGTGCCTTCTGTTACCAAACTTCACAGAACTGCATACCATTTTCAACCTCGTAGGAACTGGATCAACGGTAAACTTTACACTTTCTTACTCATTACACTTAGACTGCAATCAAAAACAATTTTAAATTAATTTAACTTCACAAATTTACTTCAACCATCTAAACTCTATTTATATCTAACTATATATTTCATTCCAACACAAACTTTCTAATTTGCATTAACAACTTCTGTTTGTAACAGACTTATATATATATATATATATATATATATATATATATATATATATATATATATATATATACTGCAAACATAATAAGAATCATATATATAAACACCAAATGAAAAAAACAAACGTTTTAGATTTTAAAGAAAGTAAGGTTGGATGACAATTGTTGACTTACCTCAACATATCATTAATTGAATATAACCTATTTTATCATCCATTATTACTAAATCTACATACTATGATATTCTACCTTATGATTAACGTCAACATAATATTCTATTATTGGAATCAGTGTTCAGCTCAATCCTAAACTCATTATTCATGTCCATTGAAGTTCCGACCAATTCTCATGGGAGAACAAAAAAAAAAAATTTAACTCAACTTTAGATTTAACTCAATCTTTCGAAATTAATATGTAAAATGAGATTTCGTGTTGAAAATTTGTATTTATATAATATACAAGAACAAATTTGAATAATTAAATTTTGACAATTTTCTCTTACAATTTAAGATAATATCTTATAAGTAATTTTGGAATATAGAAAAATGAGAAAATAAAAAAATAAAAAATCACTTAAAGATGTCATGTTGTAAAATAAAGTTGTCAAAATTTAATATATATATATATAGGTATGTATATAAGTTTTATTAATTTTCTTGTATATGAAAAATTCACAGAGATGTGAGATACATCAGTACTTTATCTATCCTGGGAGAATTATAACTGGGAAGGCCTAAGAGCATGTTTTATGTTTAGAAACTTAGGAACAGAAATTATTGTATTAAAAATATGAAGCTAAGTGTTTTAGTGACTTTTTGCATGCCCTTGTAGTTGATTCTACAGTCATGCAAGAGAAACCCTTTTGCAGAACACAGTCACATGCATGAAGCTAACTGGTAGTGCGGTGTAGTGTAGATTTGAGTATCTGAGAGACTCTGTTATGTATTTTACATGGAATGCTTCTGTAGTGCCTTAGAATGTCAGACTTTGTAGGAAAAACGAAGATAGTAACATTGATATGGTATTAAACTTTTGTGCACCTACTTAGGTGCTTCAATATATTTATGCCAAAACTGAAAATAAAGTTAAGGGTTACTGTGGGGTTTCCTTTTTCATTACAAAGATGCATGCCATTTGTAAGAGGAAGAAAATGGTTATGTATGTTGCATGCATTTAGTGCATATTTCACCTTTTTCTATCTCTTACACTTTTCTGCTATAAATATGAAATCAAACTCCTAACCATCATGAACCCCAATAACAGTAAGATGCGAGAGTGGACTATATTCCAAAATAGTGAAAACTTCTATTCAGAATCAGAAGTTTCACCTTACTTGTTTACACAATAATTTGATACGTATTATTATACAAATTAATGAAATAAAACTCTATTTTAGTTAATTGAAGAACAGTATGAAAAATACTTGAAATAACTGCATATAATAAGTATTGACTTTCTAAAAAAATGCTTAGAAAAAATGGGAGTGGCCTTTCCCATCTTATTCCTGTCAAGTTGCTGGAACCTTCTTCTTGTGATGGACCACTAACACACAGAGATGAAGAACTCGTTTTTCATTAATATGGAAAATAACAGCATGTGTCTCAAAGTTTCATAATTTGCTTCATAAACATGAATTCGTCATTTTTAATCTTACCTCATTCTTAGCATTTAGGATTACAAACTGGTTTGCTGTGTTATCATATTCATGAAAATGGATACAAAAATTACGATGCTCACATGCAGATGCAGTGTCTTATCTTATCTCAGTGGAAAACATATATCATGTTAACAATTTATTCTCCTCTAACATAAATTATTTTCTTATTCATCTACGTTTTTATTTTTCTTTTTGTTTCCTGCTTATTTTATGAATTAAAATGTATTTGACATTATTTTATTCTTTTCAGATATTTTGTGATCTTAAAGAACTTTAATTGGTTTAACAAAATATTCACTATTCTAAAAACAATCGTAAAAGTATCAACTTATTTTTTCTTTAGTTTTTTTCTTTCAATGATTTGTGTTTTTTTTTCTTTTGCATTATTTTGTCTACAATTTTTTAAAAATCAGAAATAAAAAACGATGTTATATCATATATGAAAAGAAAAATAATTAAAAAACGTATCTGAAAAAAAAACCTGAATTTTCTTGATTAGTTTTCATTTTCTTTCGGTTCTGTAATCTAATAGTATTGTAAAATAGTTTTGTAACCTAACACGCATATGCAATTAGACAATGATATGTATATTATTAATTAATAATCAACTAATACTGTTTGTCGGTATATTGGCAACCAAAAATCGGTTCTTTAAATATAGTTAGAAAAGGTTTATTTTTTGAACAGCAAATTTATTTAATAACTAAACCTTGTGACATAAACCCTTGTTTTCTTTATAATGGAGTGCTGATATATTTTTCTTTCTGATTTTTTCATGGTGGTGCACTTCATCTATCTATCAATCTTCGCCACAAACAGATCCAAATGGTGAGTGTGTTCTCCCTTCACTTTGATTAGTTTATTAAAACTGCAATATCTAGAATATTTTATAATCTTTAATAAATTTCATCCAAAAATAAAAAAGATGTTAGATAATATATTACTAGCCAGCATTTCTTTTCATGCATTATACAACTAATTTTCTTTTCACATCAACCATTTTATCTTGTATTTTCTCTCTTATGTTCAACTTTTCATATCTTGTTATCCTTTTTATAACATTTTTTTTCTAATGATCCATTTCGTTAATTATTTTTACCATTATTATACTTCATAAATAATAAATAACATGAACCTCCTTCAACATCACAGGTCCCATGTACTACAATGGAGTCTACCATATATTTTACCAATACAACCCAAAAGGAGCAGTTTGGGGTAACATTATATGGGGCCACGCAGTATCAAAGGATCTCATCAATTGGAAAGAACTTGAACCCGCTTTATACCCGTCCAACCCGTATGACAAATACGGGTGCTGGTCCGGGTCAGCCACCATACTCCCGGGTAAAGGACCGGTGATGCTTTACACCGGAGTCATTGACAAACACAGCAGCGAGGTCCAGTTATACGCCGTACCCGAAAACAAATCAGACCCGTTTTTAAGAAAATGGGTAAAGCCCAAAACTTTTAACCCAATCATCAAAGCAGAAGGCGGCATCAATGCCAGCGTGTTCCGCGACCCCACCACTGCATGGTGGAGTAGGGATGGACACTGGAGGATATTGATCGGCGGCGGTAGGAAAAATAGAGGAATGGCTTATACATACAGGAGCAAGGATTTTCTGAGGTGGGTCAGGGTCAAGCACCCGATCCATTCGGCTGCGTCCACGGGCACGTGGGAGTGCCCGGATTTTTACCCGGTTTCTTTGAAAGGGAAAAACGGGTTAGACTTATCCACGGTTGGGAATAGTGTTAAGCATGTTCTTAAGAATAGTCTTGACAGGACTAGGTATGAGTACTACACAGTGGGAACGTATTTGAGGAAAAGGGATAAGTATATTCCGGATAACACTTCAGAGGATGGTTGGGGTGGTCTCAGATATGATTATGGAAATTTTTATGCTTCCAAATCATTCTTTGACCCAAGCAAGAATAGAAGGGTTGTGTGGGCATGGGCAAATGAATCGGATTCCAAAGAAGATGATGTTAAGAAAGGATGGGCAGGAATTCAAGTAAGCTATCAACTTCCAATTAATTTTAATTATAGGTTTAATAACTTTTTTTTTTTAATTTGATCCTTTATGTTTTTTTTTTTTTTAATTTCAGGCCATTCCAAGAACGATTTGGCTTGATTCTGGTGGGAGACAATTGGTGCAATGGCCTGTTGAGGAATTAAACAGTCTTAGAGGGAAAGAAGTTAAATTAAGCAACCACAAGCTTAAAAAGGGAGAGTATCTTAAAGTCTCAGGGATAACTGCAGCTCAGGTAAAAAATTTTACCATGGAAATACTAGGAGTAATATGGTAGTTTAGTGATAAGATAGAAAGGAAGAAAGGGATAAGTTGATTTGATGGACTTAGAAGCTATGGCGGAAAAAGTTGTGAGTTGTTATAAGTTGGTTTAAAGTCTAACTCAATCCTACAAAATCGACTTTTAAGGTGAGGTTTGCATTTCACTTATATATTATAAAATTGTCTTATCTCTAGTCGATGTAGGATTTGTAAGCGATTCAACTTTTCACGACAATAACTAACGTATGATATTTGTCGATAAAGCTTTTAATATAAGAAATGCTTTTTTTAATGCAGGCTGATGTGGAAATTACGTTCTCATTCTCAAGCTTGAACAAGGCAGAAGCATTTGATTCAAGGTGGGTGAAGCCAGAGAGTGTATGTGAAGAAAAGGGTTCAAGGGATGAAGGAGGGGTTGGGCCATTTGGACTTTTGACATTGGCTTCTGAAAAGTTGGAAGAGTTCACACCTGTGTTCTTCAGAGTTTTCAAAGCTTCAAACAAGCATGTCATTCTCATGTGCTCTGATGCTAGAAGGTTATAGTCAACTATATATATATATATTCCAATTTGGCTTTTCAAAATTGCTTTCTGCATCTTTTCCGATTATAATTTCATTTTTCACTTCTTTCACAGTTCCTCCTTGAAGAGAGAACTGTACAAGCCTTCATTTGCAGGTTTTGTGGATGTGGATTTATCCCACAATAAAAAACTCTCTCTCAGAAGTTTGGTAAGTGTTAATCTCATTGCCCCCATTTGGTGTCATATAATATTAGAAAAATTCTCAAAAGTTTAAGTTTTTTATATTTTTTTATAAACAATGTATAAATATATTATTATTATATATATAATCAAGCTGAAGTTCAATTCAAAATATAGTGTATGCTTAATTGTTTTATATTTACTTTTGATGACAGATTGATCACTCAGTGGTTGAAAGCTTTGGTGTTGGAGGCAAAACAAACATCTTATCTAGGGTTTATCCAACACTAGCCGTAAACAAAAAGGCTCACTTGTTTGTCTTCAACAACGGTACCGAGCATATCACTGTGGAGAACATGAGAGCATGGAGCATGAAATCTGCACGTCGAAATTAATAATCTGCTACAAATTAGTACAAATAAATTAATAAAATCCAAATAATATTGACATTTAGCTTCTTTCGATGGTGGTGTTTACCTGCACATGCAGTTGTAATACATTTACACAAGGTTTAATTCTATGTCAATGGAATTTTAATGTATGAGTTACTAAATTTAATATATTCAATATAAGAATATGATTGCATTTCAATCTGATTAATTCGTTACAAGAAAATACCTCGTTAACAACCAATTAACTAATTTTAGTGATAAAAATTGTTAATAAAATGACTAATTTAGATATCAATCTACAAAATAAAAAATTATTGATTATTAAAATAGTTATTATTATGAATAAAAAATATAATTGGTCTTTGAATTGGTTTCTAAAATTTAGCTACCAAGACTTTAGCAATCAAAAAAAATTGATCACAAAACATTAACTACTAGATTCCTGCTACCAAAGGAATTGATTTCTAAATTAATTTCTCATTAGTGATTAATTTAACGATCAGTTATAACTTTTAATTTATAATAATGACTATTTTAGTAATCTATAATTTTTTATTTGTAGATTGATATCTATACAATCACTCGCTAGAGTAAGTAATAAATGTTGGTATTAAAATTGGTCGTTAATAAAACATTTGTAGTAATTTAGTGATCGAATTTGTAATTGTCAGAAATATAGGTGGAGTTTAGTAGAGAAGATACATAAATTGAATTTTTTAAGGATTTTATTTTTATAAACTTTGGAAAAAAAAATACTTTATTCAAATTAATTTTGAATAATAATAATAATAATTTCTTTAAGAAAAATTATGTTCAAACAAGTTTAAACTCATACATTTTTTAAGTTTTTAAATTGTATCATATAAATTTAGGAAAACATTTATTTGACATTTTTACTATAACAACTTTTATATGGATGAAATTATCTTAATAAAAATTAACTTTTATATTTTTTAAAAATAGAAAAAAAGGGTAGAAAGAGGTAATGTCAAATAAATGTAAAAACAATTATATCAAAGTATCATTTCATGCATTTCATAAAGACGAGAATTATGTGAGATAAGAATTAAAAAAAATTACTTATTTAACTTTATTAAGAATTTATGTTCACATGTTTATTATTTGGATTAAGTTAATATATACTAATTTCAGATTTTATTGAAACTTTAATAGTTTTAAAAGAAAAATTATATAACGCAACATTACTTGTGAAATCCTATCATAACTAAATTCTCTTAAATCCAAGTCAAGATAAATATAACTAAAAAGTGAAAAATGTTTATATTACAAGATCATTTAAACATAGTTTAAACTTAAATAATGAAAAAAATAATGATTTAAGATGTTCAAATTATGATCTATATGATTTAGGTAGAAAAGTTCTAATAAATAGTGTTCTTGTATGGAACCAAGTAATCCTGGAAGATTTTGTTCTCGTTCTTCTATAAGCTTCTTTAATGCTCTTGGAACTCCTCCTCCACTGGAACACATGTGAGGTGGGTACTTGCCAGTACTCCGACGCTTAAGTCAATGATAAAGGAATCAATATGCGATTACAGTAGAATAGTTTTAGGTACCTTCTAATCCCAATTATATACTTGATTTCCTTTATTCCCTTTAGTAACGTCTAAATCCTCTTCATAAATACTCGTAAATACCTTATCGTAACTTTCATAACGCCTTAAACACTAATCATTGCAGGCCTTAATTGTGTGATTCCTATCATAACTTTACATGGTCGAGATGTACTCGGTCCACTGATAACTCACGTGGTATTGACCCCTTTTATGCTTGGATTTCCCTATCCTTCCGGTAATTGGGCTTGGTCGAGATGTGTCAACCTATCCTAGGCCGAGAACATGTTGGTTTCACCTTACCTTGTACAAATAGTTTTCATAGTGCAATCCTTTCTTAAAGAGTTTTGCAATTTTCTAGACTTAACAAACTTAACAATTTCAAGTTTAAACATAAGAAGAAACTTAGTTTTATATTTCGTATTCATTAAGGTGTTGAACTTTTGCTCTAACAGTTGTACAATATGTCATTCTTTCTTCTTTAAAAATAAATTCTTTATATAGAGTCGAGAAGAAAATTTGCAAATATCTTTTGAGTTGTTGTAAGGCTTATGAGTATTTCATCTTTGTTAGCTATCATTTGAATATGTTCAAGTAGTAGATGCTTTAAATGTTCTCATAATATTAAAGATATTTTATTTCTTTATGCAACTTATCTGAATGCACAACATAACTTATTAGACATAGCTCAATAACTTCTTTCCTCTTCAACAAAAATGCACAGGACTTGACACAACTAGCTGACTGCATAACACTTATATTCTACCCTTTCAACAAAAATTTTAGCATGGATCAACTTTAAGAACTCACTTAAAGTGTTTACGAGATTTTCCAATCTTAAAAAAGTCTTAGTAATTTGATATTTAAAATTAGAAAGAAGCTTAGATTTGTAGGTATGATTATTTTTACCAATTAAAATCTTGTGACCTAGATAATCACATACATATTCAGGAGAAATTTTGACCAAAACAAATATTGAATGCTGATGTGTTTTTATATGCTAGTCACAATAATCAAGAGTCAATATTGAATATCTCATTTAAAGGATTCAAAATGAAGAAGAGTAACACACCAATTTCTTATAAGCTTTCAGTATTCATAAGTTCCTTAGTGTTCTTTGTGAGTGAGTCATAACTTTATAATCCTTCACTCTATGATGTTATCCTAGTAAGCTTAATTTGTCCTCTCTTTGACCATTCTATTTTCTTGTTTCGAGGTCTTAATTTCAAGGATAGATTAAGATGAGATAACTAGGATTGACTTATATACCCATTGTAATAAGAGTGATTTATGTACTTATAATCATTGAGTTGATCAATGAAACATCTTAAGAAGTTATATTAAGAAAGAATTGGACGTAACTAATGACTTTGGGTGAAATAGTATAATCTTTTATATTATTCACTCAGTGGGATTCATTCAGTTCAACAATGGATTTGAGTCAATGATTGAAAAATTGTCTTTTCTTTATCTTAATTTGTGTAGAAATTGAGAAATTAAAACACTAGGATCTTGGTTAAATGTTAAATCATGAAGATTTGAATTTACATCAGTATCAAATTTTTTTTTATCTTAGATACAACCATCTATATGATTAGATATCATATGAACAGGCTTGGCAAAATCCTTGTTGGTATTATAGGTAATCTTTGGGCTAACTTTTAATAGGACAAAAGGCACAATATTGTAGAAAAGACTCTATGGAAAACAACTGACAAGCCATCAACTATCCACTCCTATTTAAAGAAAAAGATATGACTACTAAAAGCTAAGAACGATATTATTTTTGGAATACAATCAAATAGATATGTTGGATGTAGTAAAATATGGGATGCCTTTCCCTTATTAAGCCAATGGCAGTCTTATTCTTCACCAACTTTAAAATGAAGATAAAAAATATAAATACCAATTTAACGCTAAAAATAACATATTCTTCTATGTGTCATATATAAGCACTAATACAAAAAAGACCTACAATGTCACCTATTTTACGTCTGCCCACGAGAAGCTCAACGTCAAAAATGACCGGTGACAATTTTGTAAATAAAGGGTCAAATTTGACATCAACTAAATGTATCCCAAACGTTACTTAACGTCATATTTGTAAAAACACCGATGTAATTTAGAAAAGAACATCGGCCCCCAACACCCTAACGTCATTTAACATCGGCGCCCCTCTCCCCTTACGTCACTTAACGTCGGCGCCCCACTTCCCCGGTGTCAAAAAGGTTCTTAAACTAGCGCAAAAACAGAAACCTTACGTTGTTCCTTTGCATAAGTTAATGTTTTCCTCCCTGTTGGCGATGATGACCTCCGCAAGTTAGTTTGGCTTTGTTTTCCTCCCATTCAAAGTTTTCAACTTCGTCCTTGGTCCTTGGTTTTGCTCTTTGTCCCCATATGACTAGCTTTTTTGTATCTACTTTTGCACAGCGTACCCTTGCTATAGACCTTTAGAACCTATTGATGGATCTTCGGTGAAAGCAATCAGCATATTTGAAACATTTACGATGGATCTTTATATTCCAACATTTTGGTTAGTTTAATTTTGTTTGATAACTCATCGTTTTTCTAGACTTATCATTTTTATTTTTTTTCAACTATTGTTAACTCTATCAACATTCAAATGCTTGAACTTATGGCCACACTATCTTGATTCTACTGTGTCTGCATCAATGGGACTGTGGTGTTATTTTGTATTGGTGTTTATGCTGCTTCACTTATATTTGTGTGTAAATCATGCAGGGTTTTGACAGGGTTGACTTAGAGAAGAACTTTAATGGTAGTAAATTTGGAAGGCATGCAAGTATTCATCATTTATGTGCAATTTTTGAACTGTTTTCTTAAGGCCTATTCTACTTTTTACTATAAGTTAGATCTAAAATGTGTTTCTTAATAATGATATTGTTGGGAACTACTGGATTGATTCTTTATTATCTATGCTTCCTATATATCAAAAACTTATTGTTGTTGGTGTCTAAATATGGGTTTATATGTACCTGCATTTTCCGTTTATCTTCTCTTAATTATAGCTTATAGAGAAGAATCTACTTACAAATAGATAGTATAGGTGCATTATTCTAAAAAAATTTGTCATGTGTTCCTTGAATGGCACACCACAAAAATTTGAGAGGAAAATAAAAAGGACTTACCATGTTGCTTTTAACCCATTGAAGAATAGCCAAATCCAAGATGAAAAACTCTCTAATGTTACCTAACATGAGTTTCATGTTTGAAACTAATTTTAGCACTTACAATGAATATATGCATCATACGTGTTAAATAAAAACATTAATACTTCAAAAATTCTTACAAGTATCTCAAAATTCTTTAGACTATATCATTAATATTACTTGTTCATCTTGAAGTGTATACTAGAGATTAATAATACTTTCAAATTTTGAAGGGATGAAAATTGAAAAAAAAAAAAGATGTTTCACAAAATTAAAACTAAAATTGATATATTTTATAAGGAATAAAAACATTTATTTCAGATTTTATAGAGATAAAACATAAAGAACCTAAACCAAAATAAAAAACTCAAACTAAAAACTTTATTTTATTAGATTTTTATTTCCAATACCTATTCATAGGACACATCTTCATTACTTAGTATTTTGTTTAATTATTTTGCAATTGAAGCTTTTTATCTTTGATATTTGGCTGTAGTGGAGACAGTGATGTTGTGGTTCCAATGACAACTACTCGATATTCAATTGATGCCTTGAAGTATTTACCATCATCAATTGGTACACTTGGTATGATAGTGGCAAGGTTGGTGCAACTTCTATCATTAACAAACTATAAGAGGTGTTGGACACGAGGTTCCTCTTCATAGGCCCCAAAATGCTTTTTTTATAATGTTTTCATAATGTAATACTAATGTCGTATCTTATATATGAATTAAAACTATAAATCCAAAACTTTGCTGGAATATTTGTGAACTATTTTGGAATTTTTCTGCTTTTTAGGTGTGGAAAATTGTTAATACAACAAAAATTAAAAAATGCACCTTTTGACTTCTGTCATTGCAACGATTGACATAAAAAAACTATTGTTTTTACCTCCAAATGACGTTAGTTGAACGTCGGGGTTTTTCCATAACTAACGTTAAGAGAAGTCGAACTGACTACAAACAACGTCAAAGGATGTCAGGTTTTGATTCCGACATCAATTTTAACGTCACTCAATACAACGTTGGGGTTTGGACAAACGTCAAAAACAAAAAAAATGACAAATGTTAAAAGTCATTTTTTGTGCTAGTGTAGGAAACATTGTCAAAGGTACACTCTAACATGTGTCTAGGAATACAAGGGCTGCAAATAAAAGGGGACCTACTACGAGTACAAGAAATCAAGTCATTATAAACCAAAATGGGCAAAAAGTAGATAAGCATGGATAAAAACTTAAAAATGTTTTTCAAAAAAAGTTCTATAAAAAACTCTATTCCACTATATTATGAGTGAGATAGATCTTATAATAAGAAAATTAAGGAGACCCTAATGAATCAAGTATAGGATATGAAAGGAAAACAAGTCTCAAAATTAATGCACATGTGCATACTACATCTTCTAATAAAATGGAATATAATGTTTCTACTACTAGAATTTTCCAAATTTCATGGATATTTTTCTTGCGGATTTCTTACAAAAATTTACAAGAAAAATGTTTCCTACTGTTTTTCCTGCGATTTTTTATCAGTAGGTAATACATTCATGGGTAATTTACTATGAAATTTACAAATTCGCGGCAACCCTAGCAAGCAATCACAATTCAACCACAGGAGGCAAACAAATAATCACTAACAAACACTCATGCACATGAAGAGAAGAAATCAATTAGATTAATTAACAAACACTAAATCACTAATTAACATCAAAACCTTGAGATCACGACGATCATCGAATCTGGTAAGTTTGAGAAACATCTAAATTCTGCAACATGGAACACAATAATTAAACAAAACAAAAAACAAAATAAAATATTCAAAACTAATAAATGCAACGAACTCCAATAGTGACTCTGAAACTCAAGATTTTAAAAGAATGCAAAGAGAGGGAATTCGATTGTGGAAAGTAAATTACCTCAATGTCTTGACGATCCTTGACGAGAAGGTTGCATTAGTATTCCTCGGGGAGAGCTCATACTAGAGGGCAAAAGCGTCTTCCTGGTCGAAAAGTTCAAGTCTCTCGAGTAGAGCTTGCAATGGTTTAGAAATGACGTTATTGCCTTCGAATTCCATCGACGATGGTTTCTCACTTCTCAATCATTCTCACATGATATCTCTCTATTGGATTTCGATTCCGATACGAGTTATGGAAAGAACGAAAGAGCGAGGTTGAATGTTGTTCTTTATTACTTACATAACGAGAAATAATCTATATTTTATTTTATTTTTCTAGGAAAAAATATTCATCAGAAAATGAAAAAATCCCTGTAATTTTAAAATATTAGACATGAAAATTTTTAAAATATTTGTCCCTTTTATTGCTTATTTTAATAAGCAAAATAAAATAAATAAAATTACAGTAAATTTCTCAAGAATTTTGTGTAAAATATTTTTTTTTAAAAAACTTTGGTAATATTTTTTTTCAGATTAATATCCATAACAAAATTTCTAAATGTTTCATGAGTAAAAACTTTCTAAAAAAAATGACAAGTAAGATGATTTTTTTAGTAGTTTTCATTTAATGGAAATCCTATAGAAAAGAGCTCGAAATATGTTTTAACAATGATCTAACTTGATACTCAATGCTCATGTCATACATAGTATAAAAAAAGATTTAATTAGTGTTTTAATACTCTAATTTGTTAATTTGGTTCATTTTAGTTAGGGATGTCAAAATGGGTCGGGCCTAACGGGCCAGCCCGCCAGTTCAACAAAAAAAACATAAGCTAGGACAAAAAATTCAGCCCACCAACCTGAGATAACCCGGCCCATCAAGCCCAATGACCTGTCGGGCCATCCCGCGGGCCAAAACGAGCCAGCTTGTGGGCCGTATGAGTTAATGATTCATAAAAGCACGTGTAGTGCAGCAGATGGGTGGTGTGTTTAATTTTTTTGAACTCTCTTCTCTACTCTGCTAGACATTCATTCCTCACATCACACTCTCTTCTCTTCTCCTCCACCCACGTTTTGGGAAACCAGAAGAGACCACCCGTGTTTCTCCTCCACCCACGTCGCTGGCCAAGAAACACGAAGGCAGAGTGCAGGCCATTCATGACGTCTCCTTTCTCCACCACCGTGACATCCACCACGTCGCTGGCAGGGCAGCAGCGAGAGAATGCAGCGCCGTGCACGGAGAACGTAGAGCCACCACCAGACTGCGATTCATAGACGATTCCGACCACCACGACCACTACGAAGACAAGTTTGTTCGTAATTTGCGTTTTGGTTCCTTTTTTTCCGATTTGTGATCTAAATTTATGATTCTCATAACCCTAAAATTCGTTTTCATAATTGGAGGTTATAGTGTATGTGTGGTTGTTGTTGTTGCGATTTGCCCTTGTTTGGATTGGACCCATTCTATGAATCGTAATTGTTGTGCTGTTGTTGCTTGAATTTTCCCCCAATTTCAATTTCAATTTCGTAGACAGCGAGACAACGTCTTTCATTAGTTTATATAAAAATATATAATGTGTTGTTTTCTGAATTGGTGCAATTATGCTAGGTTTAAGGATGGCGAGGTGTGAAGGGGTTTTGGAGTGGAAGAAGAAGTAGTGATGGTGAATTCACAACGTATAGTCACTAGTGGTACAACTAGTCGTCGGTGCCTTTGCAAATTGCAAACATTAAACAACTGAAATAATCTCTTCTATGAATATGAGTTTTGCTTGTCTCCTTTTTGAAACGAGAATTTCACCATGACTTGTAATTTTAAGTTGTTTTTGATAGACTATTCTATTAATGCAGTATAGTCACTAGTGGTACATTTATATATTGTAGGGTTATTTGTTTTGTGATCAGTTATATTATATATTGCAAGGTTGTTTTTGTTGTGATAATTTTCTTGAAATCTGATTTTGGACTAAACATTTAACATATGGGAAAAAAATGACAGGCCAGCCCGCGGGCCGAGCTCAAAAGTTCAACCCGTTTCACCATTCCGGGCCAGCCTGGTTCGGCTCGTATAAAGCGGGCCAAAATCGGGTCAGGTTGGCCTGTTTTGACATCTCTAATTTTGGTCCTCTCATTATTTTTTGGTTCAATTTAGTCATCTAATTTTCTTAAAAGGTTCAACTTAGTCCTCTTATTATTTTTTATTCAATTTAGTCTTCCTATTTTTTGAAACAATCCAATTTTGTTTTTTCCGTTTTGAAACCAAATTAGTAATTAAACTTAATTACAATTTATATATACATGTTAAAATATTTTTTTTATAATTTATACATCAAATCACTCTCCTAAATACTCAAATTATTTTATTTTTTACACTGCACCTAAATACTCAATTTTTACACTTAGGTGGAGTGATTTGATGTATAAATTCTAAAAAATTATATATAAGTTGTAATTAAGTTTAATTACTAATTTGGTCTTAAATTGAAATGAACAAAATTGGATCGTTTAAAAAGAGAGAACTAAATTAAATAAAAAATAATAAGAATACCAAATTGATCTTTGTAAAAGATTAGAAGACTAAATTGAATGCAAAAATTATAAAGAACCAAAATAAACAAAGTGACAGATTAGAAGACTAAATCAATAATTAAGCTTATAAAAGATGTTTAAATGCTATAATAATGAAGGAGAAAATAAGAAGAAAATGTTGTATTAGGAAAAAACTAATACAATAATATAAATTTTAATGTTTGTCATTTTTTTATTCAATTTTGTACGTACTTGGCCCAACAATGAATGCTATCCAATAAGACCTAATCCCTCTATTTAGTTACTGGACCAAGTCTTCGCTCCTCTTTTAGTCTCGGGACCACGATCACAATATCTAGCAAATATATTATGCCTAATATTAAGGTAAGAGAGTTAGACACAATCATTAAGACTATATACCTTTTTTCTCTACGTAACTCAGATATGTAATTTATCTTTTTCACTTTTAAACACTTCCAAATAAAAATTATCTTACTTACTTAAAGATCAGAGAGTCTTTTATAGATAAAGCTTTACTCACACCGACATTTTGACCATAGTTCGAATCTTCCTGCACACTTTCAATAAGAACAAATTTCATTATATTTAATTATATTATATTATATTATTATTATAAATTTAAAGATTTAATAGAGAAAACATACATATATTTAAAGAAGTTAACCATAATTGAACATAATAATATAATAATATAGAATCTATCGGTAATGCATACCTAAAGTCAAAATTAATATTTAATTACAAAATATATAATAAATAACATATTGAATGCAATTTAATTCATTATAAACTATAGTTAAACTTATTATACTTTGATTAATCTATTAAAAGTTATAAAAGTATTGAATAAGTAATAATGTCATATTTAGATATGGGTAATATTTGTATGAGATAAAGTTTAAACCTATGAATATTATATATTTTTTTGTAAGTTTTACTTACAAGTTCATTAACATACGCAACCATTCTTTACATACAAAATTAAATTTATGTGTTGGAGAAAATAGATTAATGACATAATAATTACATAATAATTACCAGTAGAAACAAATACTCCTGTCTACTTTTATCTTATAATTATAGAGAAAAAATTAATACTCTTATTATCTAATAATTATAAAATAATTATTAAATTCATACAAAATATTCTTAAAGTAGTGAAGGATAATATAATTAATAAAATAATTTATAGTAAGAGTAAAATGTGTACATTGTAATCACCAAAAGCAATCCTCCTTGTATAGAAGTATTTGATTGTGAAGATTATATACATTTTAAGAAGATTTCTAAAAGGTAAAATCATTTATCAAAATTCAAAATATTCTATATCCTTCCATTTAAACTTTAAACTGAAAATACTATTTTGTTTAATTTACCCTTGAAGTAATTATTTTTAATAAAAATACTTCTGGAAAATAATATTGTTTACAAAATTAAGCATATTCTAACTTTCATAATTATTTCTTAATTAAGGAGAGGGAGTGTAATAAAATAGAATTAAGAAAGATTTTTTTTCTTATAAAATATTTGTCTGAATTTATTTATCATTGAAAATAAAATAAAATATAGATATTATCTCCAAAAAAAAAAAAAGACAAAATACAAATATGCAATAATAAAAATCTCCATATGAGTCTTCCCTAATCCCTACACGTGCCTCACCATCTTTTGTTCTCTCGCTCCCAACTCAACTCCTCCTGGGGTTTCTTCTCTCACATTTTGTTACTGCAACAACTCAAGTACACTCAACTTGAAAAGCTCGTAAGTCTTAGTCTTTTGCTGTTTTGGTTCATACTCATGGTTTTGTTTCTCATAATAGTTTCTCCCAACCCTTATTCTCCCCTGTTGTTTTTTCATTTTTTTATTTTTCCTTCATGTTTAATTTGTGGCTTCCCTCTGCATGAAATAATTGTGGGTTTCCCTGAAAGGTTGCAGTATGTGTGACTTGATATCATTGGGTTGATGTATATAAATATATATATATATATATATATATATATATATATATATATATATATATATATATATATATATATATATATATAATTTGTCATAACTCTGTTTATGCTGGAACAAAGAAATGTCAAAAATTTGCACAATCCCCAGAACAATGACATAAACATGCACAATGCTTTACGCCTAATTGAAGCCCATAGTTCATTCTTAATTCAGAACCAATTGCAGAGGTTAGTGAAATTTTCCTTCAAAATACAGGTGTTTCACTCCACCAATGCAGCAAATGGTAGCAGAGCTTGCAGACTGTCATAAAAGTTTAGCCTCATTACTTGTACTAAAATCATTGACAAGCTAGTTATCAAAAATTAGTACTGGGTCCAGGTGCGACCTTAACCAGATAATGTCCATACTTCATAAGAAGAAAACCAAGTAAAAACTTGCAAGAAAATGTGTGAAAATGATCTAGAACCAGACTAACACATGTTACATAAAAGAGCCTCATGAGGCTGTGGTTCTGCACCGGATGGTGTGCAATGCAAACTTCTGCGAAATATAGTCGCCTTATTTTTGTGGAGGTTTTAAATTGCAATTGCAATTGCAGTTCTTGATATTTTTTGATATTGCAGGAAATTGTGGAAAAATGTGACTGATACGACCACAATCGTGGTTGCACAAACCAACTAAAATCCTTGACGTTGTGGCCAAAATGGTGGTCGCAGACTTTTTTAAAACCTTTAACCTTTTCAACAAGCCAGCAAAAGTTTTTCCAAGGTAGGGCAGCAGTCTCAATGCTCACCAAAATTCCTAGAAAGGGAGCTCCATGATGAAAAGTTTACTTTGCAGTCATATCTTTCGAGGTCTCTAAATTTAAATTAACTAAAGGACAGATATCATCAAATTTGAAGAGCGTTTATGATAAAATGTGTAAACATGACATTTTAAGATTGTATAGTCTGACTTGATTTATTTTGTGGCTTTAATGCTGTCATTTAAACATTTAGAAATTATTTGAACTTTCTTATACTGCATACTTGTATTGTACGGAATGCTCTTCTCTTCACTATTTTATATATTTTTTTTACATATTTTACTTATTCCTTTATTTCATAACTCTATAAATGCACTCTTAGGTTTAAATATGTTGTTCTTTCCAGGGATGGAGACCATTGGTTCTGTGGATGACCTCTTGGATTTTTCGTTGGACATAGGTGAGGAAGATGATGACGAAGACAAACACAGGAAATCCTGTCCTTCACTTAACTCAAAATGTGGCAATCCATCATTGTTTAACTCATTGGTACCAGAGGATCCGAACCATTCATATTCTGTAAGTTTGATATTCCTATTTTGATCTCTTTAGGAATGTTTATGGCCCATGAAAAAATAGATTATATTGGTTTTTGAGTTTTGACTTTTTACTTGTCAGTGCTTCAATGATGCAAAAAGAGAAACAATTTATGAATATATGGTTTGATTGGAATCAGTTGAAATTGGAATTTGAATTGGTGGCTTGGGTGAGTGAATTGCAGAAGATACATGGGATATCTTTTAGTGAGTATAAAAGGTTTCTAATTGGCTGTCAACTTGTTTTATTAGGATGCAGCTTTTGTTGCCGGTTAGAATGTTCCGGTGGGCACTTATAGTTGTGATTAGTAGTGCTATTTATCTGATTTGGGGTTTCTGAAATTTCAAATCAGCTAGTGAAACTTATGTTTTCCTCCATGCATCTTCAATAAAGATAGGTGTTCTGTACTTTAATATTAAATGGTGCTGAGAGATTTTTACTTATTTCTATTGCATAATTGTATCGGAAATCCTAGATTGGTAAATCAACAGTTTATTCTGTCTCTTCACATACGTGTAATGATTACTGTGGTTCCAAGGTTTTCATATTGTGGAGCCATATTGATGGTGGCCGAAAGAGTAAATGGGACCAATGAGCCTCTAGCCCATGAAGTGAAGCACAATTCAAGATGGGAAGGGGTATATGTGAGAAAGAAGAGTCGTGGTAATGGTGTGGTCTGATTAAAAGAGTGGTTAGTTAGAGGAGAGAGAGGAGGAATATTTTTCTCTTATTAGTATCAGGTGTGGAAAAAAGGGGAAGGGGGGTTGCTTTGCTATTTGTTGAATAGAGAACCTTGTTGGTTACTCTAGAGGAGCCTAGCTCTGGGCAGTAGGATTGATTATCTTGCTGTATTTTCTTCTTTTGCAAATAAATATTAGAGCAGTCTTACATTTCATTCACCTATTCTCTTCTGTTGTTTGTTTTTTGGGGTGTGGTTATGTATCAATTAGTTCGACCTGCCGGATAACCTTCATTGATTAGTGAATGTCACCAAGGAAGAAAGGGAACCAGGAGAAACAACATATATAGTTGCAATGGAATCACAGGTTGATCTCGTCAAGGAAGAACTGATGAAGATGAAAGCAGTAATGGAGGAGATTCATATTCGAATGACTCAGAATCAAAATGTGATGGAATTAATGAGGAACAAAGCTATGGATAATCAATCAAAATTGATGGAGCTTATGACTTGCATCTTTAGTAAAAGGATAAACGAGTTCCGAGAGGGCTCTGTTGGCTTGAAAGGTGCAAAAAACATTAAAAACTCTGGGAGGAACTCGTCTTGGTTGAAATCCTTAAAAGGTGATGAACTCAGCGAGTTTCGTCAATTAGTGAAAAGAATAGAACTTCCAATGTTTAGTGGGGAAAACCTTGCAAGTTGGATATCAAGAGCTGAGATCTATTTCAAGGTATGAGAAACAAGTGAAGTCGTTAAAGTGAACCTTGCTCAACTGTGCATGGAAGGAGGAACTATACACTTCAACTCTCTATTGAACTACTACACTGTCTGACATGGGATGGGATGAACTGAAGGAAGAGTTGCTAGTATGGTGGAATGGGAGAAGGGAGTTTCTTTGATCAACTGATAACCCTTTGTTAGACAAAACCATGGGGGAGTACATAAGTCGATTTGAGTGCTTAATTGCACAAGTACCCAAGCTTCATGAAGAACAATATTTCTCGTATTTCACTCATGGACTCTGTGATGAAATCAAAGCACGAATTTGTAGTTTACAGTTGCAAATCCTATGGCAAAGGTTAGATTGGTGATTGTTGCCAGGGCTATTGACGTAGAGTTGTCGAGACCTCACAAAGGGGGGGCAAGGAAAAGGAGTCACACATAGAAAAGGAGGAAGCCATTCAGGCTATAGATTCGGGTCCAACATCTCGGGTGCTACAAGGCAATTTGGGGCAAGTGAGGGTATGAATTGGCCTGGCCTAAGTACGAAGGGAGACTATAATGATAAAAATAGTAATGGACCTAAAGATAAAGGGGTGTGACACCTGGCCTACCAAGATCACTTGGACAGGTGTTAGACGAAATTATGCTTTAAGTGTGGTTGGCCTTATGGTCCAATGCACCAATGTCCAATCAAGCAATTGAGAATCATCCTTTTAGATGAGGAAATCATAATGATATGTGATGAATTAATAGATGGGGTTTGCAACGCCATTAGTTTGAAGGTCTTGGGAGTGGAAAGTAAGGAAGTACCCAAAACCCTTAAAATCAAGGGGAGGGTAGATGAGTTTCCACTTTTTATCTTGTTTGACAATGGGGCTTCGCACAATTTTGCCTCTAGAAAGCTCGTTGAAGCTATAGGTTGGAAGTGGAAAAATACCAAAGACATGAAGATTCTATTAGGGAACAAACATCTTTTGAAGAGTTGTGGTGTTTGTAATGGACTCATAATTGAAGTAGAAGCAGTGGTGTTCATCCTTGATGCTTATTTGTTTGATTTGTAAAACATTGATATGGTGCTTGGAATGTCCTAGCTAATCACGTTGGGTGAGATGATTGTGGATTGGAAGAAACAAATAATGAAGATAAAGATGCCTCAAGGGGTCAAGGTGTTTAAAGGGGTATCCCGAGAAGAAACACTGTGTTGCTATTTGTGGAATAGTAGGTGAAGAACCGAGTCCAAGGAAGAAGATTTTGAGTTTAGGGTAACAAACCTCTTTAGAAGGGATTTTACAGAATTTAACATATGTTTTCAAGGAACTTGTGGAGTTACCTCCTATCCAAGCAAGGGAACATAGAATCATTCTCAAACATGGCCAAGAATCGTTTAATATCAGGCCATATTGTTATATGTATCATAGAAAAATGAGATTGAAAGACAGGTTCATGAGTTGTTAGTGGTAGGGCATATACGTCACAACCAAAGTGCTTTCTCCAGCCTGATGATATTGGTGAAGAAAAAGAATAACTAGTGGAGAATGTGTGAGCCCTCAACAAAGCCATTGTTCCTAGCAAATTTTCCATATTGGTTATTGAGGAACTCTTACATGAATTACGTGGTGCAAGGTATTTTTCAAAATTGGACTTAAAATCGGGATACCACCAAGTTAGAATGAGGGAGGAAGATATACACAAGACAGGGTCTCGGACTCACGAAGGCCATTACAAATATCTTGTCATGCCTTTTGAGCTCATGAACGCACCATCACCATTTCAATCTCTCATGAATGAGATTTAGAGACTTGTTGAGAAAAGAAGTCCTGGTTTTTTTTTATGACATTCTTGTCTATAGCAAGGGATGGGAAGAACACTTGCAACAATTAATTAAGGTGCTTGAAATTTTGGGAGACAACATCAGTTATATGCCAATTGTGATAAGTGTAGTTTTGACATGGAGAAGATGGAGTATTTGGGTCACATAATCTCTATTCATGGAGTTACTTTGATCTAGCAAAAGTTAGTAGTGTAGTGGATTAGCCCATACAAAAAAACGTGAAGGGAGTTTGTTGATTCCTTGGCCTTTCTAGGTATTACCGAAAATTCATTAGCAATTATGGTAAAATTGCAAGACCACTTACCAATTTGACAAAAAAAGGATGATTTTGGGTGGAGAGATGAAGTGTAGGAGGCATTTGAAGAGCTAAAAAGAAAAATCACTACAACACTAGTAGTATGCCTTCCCTAGATTTTGAATAAGGATTTGAGTTAGAGTGTGGCGCATGCCTTCCCTAGATTTTGAATAAGAATTTGAGTTAGAGTGTGGCGCATCAGGAGCTGGAATTTGGGCAATATTAATGGAAGATAGAAGACTTGTGACGTATTTCAGCAAAGCCTTGAGCCCCAAAAACATATCTAAGTCAGCATATGAGAGGGAGTTAATGGCTATTACTCTAGCCATTCAACATTGGAGACACTATTTAATAGGGAGGAAATTCAAGGTTTACTCAGACCAGAAGAGTCTTAATTGCTGCAACAGAGAATTACAAACGAAACTCAACAAAGCTGGGTGACAACTTTTCGGTTTTAATTTTGAGATAGTGTACAAACTTGGAAATAAGAATAAAGGTGCGAATGCTTTGTCGAGAAAAGTTGAGGAACCAAATTGAAGAGTATGATATATACCCTTGTTTGGCTAGATTGCAAAGAGCTGGTGACGGAAGTGCTTGAAGATGATAAAAAGAGGAAAGTGATAGAGGAGCTGCAACAAGGAAACAATGATAAGGCCTCCACTGGGTTCACGTATAAGTGTAGAGTTTTTCTATACAAGGGAAGATTAGTGGTTGGCGAGAGTTCTCATTGGATCCCAAGACTGTTAGAAGAGTGTCTTGCGTCTCCATAAGCAAGGCACTTTTTATCTCACATACAGGCAAGTTGTAACTAATCTGTATTGAAGGGGATGAAAAATGGTGTCCTCAAATTTGTCCAAGCCTGTGATATTTGTCAAAGGCAGAAATACATCTTTGTATCCCCAGGAGGACTACTGCAGCCACACCCAATTCCAGAGAGAGTTTGGGAGGACTTGACCATGGACTTTTTTATAGGATTACTGAGATCTAAGGGATTCAAAGCTATATTGGTGGTTGTGGACAGTTTAACTAAATACAACCATTTTGTGCCACTAATGTACACTGCTAGGATGATTGTAAAAGAAATAGTGAGGCTCCATGACATTCCTAATTTAGTGGTGAGTGATAGGTATCCACTGTTCATGAAATCATGTTGAAGGAGTTTTTCAAAAATGCAAGGGACTACGTTGAAGATGAGTACAACATATCATCCTCCATTGGATGGATAGACAGAAGGGACTAATAGATGTCTTGAAACTTATTTGCGGTGTTTTATTACATACCAACACAAGGAGTGGGTTACATGGATCCTATTAGAAGTGAGCTTTAAGCCTAACTCAACTCCACAAAACTGGCTTGTAAGGTGAGGTTTGCATATATATTATGAAATTGTTTTATTTCTAGTCGATGTGAGGCTTCCAACACACTCCCTCACTCCGAGGTATATACATCTCGTGCATGGGACTAGAAATGGGTGGTCCGTTAGTCTTGTAAACAGAAGGGAATAATTGTTTTTTCCTTATTGATGATTATTAGGTCAATTGACCTATTTAAACATATACATATGTAACAGACCATATACTTAGAAAGAATAAATCCCTATAACTACGGGATTTTATTCTTATTACAATCTTCCTAATATTAAAACAAAATCTCAACTAATTAAAACGCAATAAATAAAAAATTTACAATTAATGTAGGCTATCGTAACAGCTTGCTCTTGACAGTTAGCAACCCAATAGCGGGTGGAACAGAATGTTCAAGAAATCTCACTAAGCTAGACATTTTTATTTTAACTATGACTCTGATACCATGTTAGAAGTGAACTTTAAACCTAACTCAACCCCACAAAACTAGCTTGTAAGGTGAAGTTTGCACCCTATTTATATACTATGAAATTGTTTTATCTTTAGTCGATGGTGGGACTTCCAACAGATCCCATGGGTAGAATTTTGGTTCAACAACACATTTCATGACTCGATAGGTACCACACCATTTGGAGCTGTCTATGGGTGTGAACCCCCTAAAATAGTACTATATGTACAAGGGGAAGTAGGAGCCAAAGTTGTTAAAAGAGAGCTCATGGATAGATATGAAGCTTTGAGACAATTAAAAAAGCATCTATCGGGGGCACAGGACAGAATGAGGCTGCAGACCAATAAACACCGTACACAAAGGAGTTTTGAGGTTGGTGATATGGTTTTCCTTAAGCTCAAATAACATCCTCAACACTATGATGAGTAAAATCAGCCCCAAGCTAAGTGCAAGGTACTAAGGTCCTTTTGAGATCCTAGAGAAGATTGGAGTAGCTGCCTATCGTTTGAAATTACCACCCTCTTCGGGAATACACCCGATGTTCCATGTGTCCTTGCTTAAGAAGGCAGTGTGTGATTATAAAACTGTAGACGAACTACCATCAGGTATAGAAGATGAAAATGTTGAACTCAAGGAGCCGGAATTTATATTAGCTTCAAGAAGTATTATAAAGAGGGGGAACGAGTTAACAAGTGGTTGGTTCCTTGGAAAGGAAAAACAGCAGAGGAGGCAACTTGGGAGCATGAGATTTCTCTTAGAAGTCAATTTCCCGGCTTGAGTCTTGAGGACAAGACAGTTCTACAAGAGGAGGATATTGATGGTGCCCAAAGAGTAAATGGGGCCAATGAGGCTCTATCCCAAGAAGTGAAGCACAATTCAAGATGGGGAAGGGTATATGTGAGAAAGAAGAGTGGTGATAATAACGTGGTCTGATTAGAAGAGTGTTTAGTTAGAGGAGAGATACTTTTCTGTTATTAGTATCAGATGTGGAGAGAAGGGGAAGTGGGGTTGCTTTGCTGTTTGTTGAATAGAGAACCTTGTTGGTTACTCTAAAGGAGCCTAGCTCTGGGCAGTAGGATTGATTATCTTGCTGTATTTTTTCTTTTGCAGATAAATGTCAGAGCTATCTTTTATTTCTTTCACCTATTCTCTTCTGTTGTTTGTTTTTTTGGTGTGGTTCTGTATCACATATGTTCCTCTGTTTATAAGAAAATAAAACTGTGTGGACATTATTTTCTTGATCCATAGGTTACTACTCATCTATGATTAATTGCATTGATCTGATGCCTGTGTTGACGTGAAACATGCCCCCATTTTCATGTTCCAGGAGTTTGTGGAGGAGGAGCTTGAATGGCTATCCAACAAAGATGCATTTCCTTCTGTTGAAACATTTGTTGACTTATCATCTATTCAACCTGATACAGCCAAGATAAAAAAATCAACCCCAGTAACAACCCCAGTACTTGAGGACAGCACAGGCAGTAACAACAGTAATAACAGCAGTAACAGTATTTCCCTCTTAAACAGCTGTGATCACCTTAAGGTTCCAGTCCGTGCTCGTAGCAAGAGGCGCAGTCGGTGTCGCCCTGGCATTGCTGACGAAAACTCTGGTCAGCAAGTTTGGTGGAGACAACCAAGTAATGAAATTTCCAAGGCAGAAGAAGGGATGAAAATCTCACCAATTGGGAGGAAATGTCAGCACTGTGGAGCTGAAAAAACTCCACAGTGGAGGGCAGGTCCCCTTGGGCCAAAAACACTTTGTAATGCATGTGGGGTTAGGTTTAAGTCTGGTCGGCTTGTGCCTGAATACCGTCCTGCTAGTAGCCCAACTTTTCGTAGTGATTTGCATTCTAATTCCCACAGGAAGATAGTAGAGATGAGGAGGCAGAAGCAAATGGGAATGGGATAAATGCGAAGTGGTAGTGAGCAGTGCTATTGGCATTCAGCCAGCTAGGACTTAGAGATTTGATTTTCTTTTCGATTTTGATTTATTCTAATTAATTTTTTGTTCATTTCTGCTATGGGTTGGTTTTAGACAGGGAAGTCAAAATTCTTGATTGAAAATGAAGTTAGGAAGGTTTAGATTGCTTGTGTATTTGTTATGCAGAAAACAAGGAAGCCAAATTGGGATCATTTGATTTGGCTATTTCTTAAGGCTGTAACATGTAGAGGTAAGTTGCTGGAATGATGATTGTGGTCCCTTTTCCGATGGGAGGCTATTATTCTTATCTGAACTAATTCTAAATTGTTAAGACAGTAGGGGTGCAGTTGATTGTTGAGGAAATATGTCACCATTCAAGGAGTGATGACATTATTCATGTATTTGAAGAAAGAAAAGATAAATGCTGTCTTATCTTAGATGTAAAGACAGGTATTTCTTTATTATTTGATTCTCCTTCTAAGGGATCCAAATGTATGCAACAAAATTTGAATCAATCCAGCCTTGACTAATTGGTTTCTACATGTGTAATCTTTGTGTTTCATTGTCTTCCTTGGTTACAATTCGCATACATGGATATAACTTGCAAGGGCACTATATGATTGATCCTTAATATTTGTGTTCAGAAATGGTTATTGCAATGCACTCCGTACATTGTCCTTGAGCTAGTGATTATCAGTGATGCAAGAATAAATATGTTTGTTTTTTATCATGCAAGGCAATTTGTAAAATTTTATGGTATCTTCTTGAGGGCTTGAATAGCCAATCTTTAGTGCTACTAAGCCAGGCTTGAATTGCAATTGTTTCCAATATTTCCAATCGTGCCTTGTTCTGTATACTTCTTCCTCTTTGCCAGATAGAAGTTCTTGGTCTTGGTAATTGCCTCTGCACCTTTTCTTTTTGTGAGAGAAGGATAGTGTTTACTAATTACTGACTCTGGTGCTGGTGGAGGTATGTAATTTGCCTTTCTTTCCAGCTAAATAAGGAAAAAAAAGGAAGATTTTTTTTTCTCAGTGCTTATTTGTCAATTTTTTTATTGAGTAGGACATCAAATTTGATTTCTTTTTATTTTTGAAAAGAAATTTTATTTCCTTTTTACAGTTTTTATCATGAAAGAAACAATTCACTGCAACTCTATTTTTTAGGCGACTTTAAGGTTTAGCTTGGCGAATAAGTTCTCAAATAAAAAAATAATAATTGAAGAAGTTCGGGAAGAAATTAGTTGATAGTTTTTATAGTTTGAAGAGTAGTAAGAAAGATAAAATAGTCTAACTAAAGCTCATGTCTTTATCATTAGCAGTTTTTTTTTACCTATGTAATTAGTACCAAGTATTTAGAGGTTTTGTTAATGATTAATTTTGGTGAGAGAATTTAGTTGATATCTTTAGGGCTTTATATTCAAAAGATTGAACTTGAAACCTTGATTACGAGGATCGAATTTGGTATTATTCAAACCAAAGCTTGTTCCTCAGATAGGCACATTTTATTTTCTGAACAGCAGAGGCTCAGAATAGCTAACACCTAAAGAATGTAGCAGAAGGGCTACAAACATGTCTGCAAGCCATATTGTGAATAGCTACAGCTAAAGCATAACTAACAAGAATGACCATGAACACATCCTATAGAAAGGAAGTCTATAGTAGTCATAGAATCAAGTAAATTTTGATTCTCCTATAGGAGAGTATTTGTTTCTTTTTGTATAGATTTTAAATTTCAAATCGATTGATAATTGTAGTTTATTTCTCTTACCACTGGTTACCCAAGTTGGCTGGTTCTATTTTTCCAAAGTATAAAAGTTCCAGAGTATTTTATTATGGATTTATGAAAATGATAAAATGTTTTGGAATTTACCCAAGTTCAGTTTTAATGTTGTGAAGATACAAGTTAATTGGTTGGATCTCGGACATTCATTAAAACAATTCGAGTATTATTTGGACTTTTAATTATTCTTGGTTAAAATCCTGAGTATTTTTTCGAATGTATCTAGGCTAAAATCCTTAGTATTTTTTGGAAACAGCTATTCTTAGTTAAAACCTTGAGTATTACTTAGAATTATGTAACTTTTGACTAACTCATTGAGTATTGTTTCAAAAGCAACCACTATTAGATTAATTTGAAAAGATTATGAAAAAAGTGATTCAAAAGATCACTTGATTACTTCCTGAAAAGGAGGTTACATCTTACAATAAATATAATATTGGTTCATTCTTTTAGGTTGTTCTTGAACACAAACAATGTTCTTCCTCACAATTACAAAAGCTAAGGATAGCTTAAGATCTTGTGCACATTGTTGCAAGACTTTTGTCTATCTTTCTTCTTTAAAAATATCTTTATGTAAAGTTTGATAAGAAAAAAGTTGTTTCAAATTTATTGTAGTTGTTGTGAGCATGCTTCTTCTACTTCTTCTTGTACCTCAGCATGCTTGAAGTTGCGAGATGTATTAAGTGCTCTTGATTTAGCATTGAATACATGTGACTTCTTTGGAAACACTTCTACAACATGGCAATTCTTTTTAGATAGGTAGTTTCTCTCCACCTTTTGAGCAAAGCACATGCTTGACATAGTTGATTGGTTCTACAACATTGACATCTTGCGTTTCATATAAAAGTTATTTGTATAAAGTTGCTTTCAACACGTTTTTTAAGAGATTTTGATATTGACAAGATGTTGCAAGATCTTTTTGAAAGAATGAAGATGTGTAAATTCCTACAAGCATAAAATAAACATTTATTAGAGTTTGACATGTGCTATAAAATGCTTGAGGCCCGTGTCTATCAAAGGAATTATATTTATTACCTATTCAAGCAAAAACTTATTTGATTAAGTATACTCAATATGTTTATGCAGAACACTTGTGTTTGTTAGAAGAAGCACATTTTAAATAATGTTTGCATTTGTCCAACTAGATAGGATACTTTATGTTTGATATGATTTGATGCACAAAGACTTATATTTTACACGTAGTTATTTAAGCACACAATCAAAATCAAATGAAGGATTTGTTGAACTTGGATCTAACACCTCCACTTCTCCTCTTCATCTACTAGCAACTTCATCCTTCAGTTCAATTTAAGCCAACTCAAGTAAGTTTTCATAAGGAATCCTTTGAAAAAAAATTTAAAAGAGGATTTAACATAATCCAATTGTGGATGAATCAATATAAACCGTTATATTATTGTTGTTTGTTAGATGGTCCATATGTTTGTTAAAAAGAATCTCATTTGCTGTGTATCATCATTTGATATAAGATGCATAGATAGGATATAATAAAGGATCACAAAGGAACCTTGAGGACAAAATATATGTTTTTTTTTTTTTTTTAAACTTGTGTGACTTATAATGTGTTTGCACTCTTTTATGTTTTCTCTTGTCTCTTCATTTCACTGAAGGGGCTGTTCCACCTATGCTTTCACAACACCTAAGATGCCACCTTAGAAAAAGGTGAGTTCTTAAAAACATAGCTAACCAAATTACTTCCAATCAAGAATATAAAAAAAATAAATTTAAGAAAAACTTAATTAGAAACAAATAGCTTCATAAAGAAGAAAAATGATGACAATACTTCAAGGAATTCTATAGAAAGGACATGATAGAATTAAAAAGCAAATTTTAGAAATAAGTACCCAACATGAAATCCAGAAGAATGGTTCTAGATTTCATTTCCAAAAAAAAAAAATGCAAGTTGAATAAAGGCCGAAATACAACACAAATGGAAAATTTAATTTAGAACTAAACAAATTTTTAAATTCTAAGTGTGAAGGTTTACATTAAATAACGTTGTTTTGTTTTTGTCGGTTGTTTGTTATCATATATATCACATATATGTCTCAGTTTTTTTCACTTAAATTCTTTCTTTGATTTGTTTTTATTTTGTTTGAGAATGTCTTGTTTTTCTTAAATGTAATTCAAAAGCAACTCAAATTGTTTTACTAATTCAATTCCTTATCAACAACACATATAGCTTTTAGTCTTCATGGATTTATACGGGCAAATAGAATTGAGTTGGAGGGGATGTGAAAAACGCGAGAGAAAAAAAAAATAGAACATATTTATTAAATGATAAATGCAAATGCTATATTTTAAATAAAAAATGTGAAAGTTACAAAATTATATTATAAAGAAAATTATGAAAGTTTGGTAGAACCACCATTCTTGACAGACTTTTTTTTTCTTTATAAAGAAAAAGATTTGTGATAAACATAGTTGATTATACTATGAAATGGTCATATTCATAAAGCCTATATATTGGCCAAAGATTTAAAGACCTTATGACAGAAAACCTATCGAAACTTAACTGTGAATTGTTCTATATAGAAAGTGTGGAACCGTTAAATTTTTAATTCTGTAAAGTTATCCACCTTATGAGAATTTTTATTATATTCTTTTTTGAAAGTTATCTTTATTAAACTTGATTATTGTGATTGAATCAAGAACATTAGCCGAAAAAAATACTAAAGATTAAGGGATAAGTACGAGAGTGAACTATTATAAAATAACATTATACTTTTTTACAACTCAACTTAAATAACATTATACTTTTTTAAATCTTCAGAGTATTTTTTCTTTTTCAAAATTAAATCAAAACTCCAATTTTGTTAAATTTTTTGCAGTTTTTCTTTGAAAACATTACTTTATTAACATTTTTACATCACATGTGCATCTTAAAGTTTTAAAACATTACGTTTATACCCCTAAGGAAGGTCACCATAATGGTAAACAAATAAATATAATTTGAAATGTCTCAAGAAGTCATTGTAATTTAAGTTTGCAGATCAACAATGATGAATGAAAAGAGTTCCAAATAATAATAAAAAAAAATGAAACAGACACGAACTTTGCAACCAGATTTTTAATCACCTTAAATCATTGCTGAGTATTAATTAAAGGACAAATTCATCTGTCTGAAATTTCTATATAGAGAAAATTTGATTTTACAGTGTTTGAACCAATAGCAATTACATTTACAAAAGGAAATGAAGGCACATATCATGAGTGTGAATTAACACCCTGATTCTCCCTCTAACATCACCTACACCTACTGAAGAGCATAGGTTGCTCTTAGATATTCGATGATTTCTGCACTTTCAAACATTTCTATCCCAGTGTTTGGATCTTCCAAAAAGGGTACCTGTATATCATCATTCACAAACCAAATAACATGTCATGAAGCAACTGTGATTTTGCATAAAGGTGACAAACTCAACCTCAAAATTCAAGTACCTGGAAATGTCCAGTTTTCTGATATAGTATATGTCTCTTTGGGCTACCCCTAGCACAACTGAAATGAAACATTAAAGTAACATCAAATACAAAAACATGAATATACACATACATATACGGACTATATATGCATAATATATGTGTGTGGGTACATAGTGTAAATGAAAATAGCATGTAAGCAACTATGCGTTATAAATCACCAAACCAAGGAGGTCTTATCAACAGTGGAGTGAATACATAGAAGAAGAAAACATTGAAGAAAAAATGTCTTCAAATGTGTATTGCATCACTCTTCATTTTGTATGATACTTCTGTATTAGTTAGAATGACAGAGTTAGGAAAACACTATTTTGAGAGAAGAACAAAGAAAAGTAAATGAATTGTCATTCGAGTCTCGGATCTATGCAAAGACTTCAGTTGTCTCAAAGCCTCATCTCTTTCCATTAGGTCCTGCACCACAACTTCCACTAGTGTTTCTCTGAGTATCAACATAGCTATTGAAGGAGGATGAAGACCATAAACCACCTCAAAAGCTGCCCAAACTTTTGGTTGCTCAACAAAAAAGACAGGATAGATAAGTTTCTAAGGTCCTATTAAGGAATTTGCTTTGTCCATTTGATTGTGGGTGATAGGCTATACTCATCCTTAACTTTGTGTTTTGTAACCTGAATAAATAAACTCATGAAGGTTGGGTTGTGATCAGTCATAATAAAACTAGGTATATTTCAACAATAGCCCAAGATAAGTGTGGGTGTTTTAGAAGGATGCAAACCTACCAACCACCACCAAGATATTATCAGAACCCTTAGATTTAGGTGGGCCCAAAAAGAAATCCATACACTTGAAACGATTATTATGAAAGAAAGAAAATTTTTATTCAATTAATTCATTTAAAAAAAAGTACATCAGACTATATCAAAAGAACTCTAACCATGTAGTAACAATTATAGAGAGATCTCTAGAATCTTCTAATAGCTTCTAGTAGTACACTATGTTTCCAACTAAAAACACTCACCCTCAAGCTAGTAAATGGATATCTATCATTCCTATCGAGCATATAGTTCCACCCGCTATCGGACTACTCATTAATGTCAAGTCCCACACACGTGATGTATATACCTCGGCGTGAGAGGGTGTGTTGGAAGTCTCAAATCAATTAGAGATAAGGCAGTTTCATAGTATATTAAAGGGTGCAAACCTAACCTTACAAGCCGATTTTGTGAGGTTAAATCAAGCTTAAAGTCCACACTTCTTAACACAAACTAAGCAACACAATCATAACTTGAGTTAGTCTACCAAACTAGGCACGGGGTGACTGCTTGAATGTAGTTGGTCATTTACTTAGCTCACACCAATCCTATGGCGAGTGTAGTTAGTTAATTCATGCATGATCCAAGGGAGAGATATTTATAAGCTATGATAAAAATTCTTCAATATTTCAAGAAGTGGGAAGACCTACGATCCAAGAATGATCCATAAGAAGATAAATGTAGCCGCATAACTGTAAAGGTCATGAAACTAAGTTCTCTATAATACAACCACCCCACAAAAAAATTAATTCTTATTGGCAATCATCTTGAACAGTTAGTTGCTCAGAAACATAACTTTTACCTGACAAGCAAGTGTGGCAGCTCCAATTCCACAAGTACTTCACGTACAATCTTGCAGAAAGGAGACACCTGAAAGAAACAAGTATTTCAAATTTAATACTTGGTAAATGGCTACATACATTATCACACATACTGATCTTTAATTTAGGGACAGAATTCCTAGAATTATTAATATTCATGGTTTGTATAATTGTAGACCAACCTCATATCCCCATAATTTAAGTGGCTTTGGAGGGGACTTTGCTGGAGTATAAGTTGTCCCCTGAACAAAATGGAAGAGTTGTAAATTATAATATGCTTTGCACAAATAAAAGTGAAATCGCAATGACAATTAACAAGATTCAGCCATATACACACCAACCAAGCATATGCTGAAAATTCCTTCCATTAACTTTGAAGAAAGGAATAATTTTCAATAAACTTTAGTTAAATATTAAATACCCTTGGTTAAGAAAAGGGGAGAAAATGTTAGACGATACCTTTCCAATACGACTAAGCATACCAAGACCAGCCGTTAGTGTCTGCAGAAAAAAAGATAGCCCTAGATATTAACATCAATAACGCTATTTAACTGCTGGTGAAGAACCATTGATGGTGTCAAGTTCTCACCGTTAAAAATCCAAGTGATAAAGATAAAGGAACGTTTCCATCACCTACATCACAGACAATAAAAGCAAAAATAGGATATTTATTAGTTGATTAAGTCACCAAAACTAAGTATTAACTAAACCATATATGAAAAATTAAGTCTAAAAGTGAAATGGAAGTACTTGCAAAATGTTGTAGTGCTTAAGTATATATATGCAATATGCGAAGATGGTTTTTGAGGCAGGTAATGCAACAAAACAATTTAATTTCTTTTACACCGACAATCAATCAGAAATCACATCGATATGATATGACTGTTAAAGTATTATTGTCTCTATGTGGCTTATCATTCCCCTTCTATATGTGGCCAAGGATTAGAGGTTTGTATGATGTATTGGAGAATAACTTTTGGACGCAGGGTAGGGAAGATAGTATTAACTTATGGAACGATCTTGGGTGTTCCTCTAGAAACATTTCTAATTTGGTCAAAATGCCACTTCAAGACAGAATTAAGCTAATCTCTCTGGTCAAAGGATGCTTGGAAAGGTTCTGAATGGAAGGATATTCCTTCTTTTTTTGGTTTATGCGATTTCTCTTCCCTGAAGATCAATGAGGAGAGGGATATACGGAACTGGAAACTGGAAAAATCAGGTGTTTTGGATCAAAAACTGCTAGGAAGTTTTTTTGGGTGCCTGCGGCGGGATCTGATTGAGGGGTCTGATTTGTCTGGTGTTATTCCTCCATCCAAATCCCTTGTGTTATGGAAACTTTTGCATTGTAGATTGCCAACAAATGATGCTGTCCAAAGAAGGGGGTCTCTCGTTGTTCCTTATGCGGGAAGAAAGAGGAGTCTCTTTTCAACTCCTATTTTATTGTGCTATGGCCACGAAGTTCTGGTTGTGGGTGAAACATAATGTTTAAGACTTTATGATTTCTTCTACTGATTTAATTATTGTTTTTCTCAAAAAACAATGCAGTCCTCTAATTAGGTTGATTCGTCAGGATGTGGTTATTGGGATTGTCAGGATGATCTGGCATATGAGAAACCATGCTATATTTTAGAATAGCATTGGTTTTCTGGGGGCTGTTCAAACCATTATTGATGTTGTGAGAAGATCTGCTCAAAACTCAAAGCTTTCTATGCACAACACGATCATTGATTTGCAAGTTTTGAAAGTTTTCGACACTACAACTAGGTTGGGCAAACCTACTGAGTACAAACAGGAGATATGGAAGTTGCCTCAGTTTTCCTAGATCATAAGTTAACACTGATGGAGCTGCTAGGGGAAGTCCAGGTTTATCTACTTGTGGAGGTATCTTTAGGGGAATTAGGGGGTAATACGTTAGGAGTTTCTTTGCATTTCTTGGAGTTCAGAATGCTCTTTTTACTGAGTTCATAGGAGCCTTCCATGCTGTCGAGTATGCTAGAAGAGCCAAATTTAGAAGACTCTGGTTGGAATGTGATTCAACTTTGGTTTGTAAAGCTTTCTCTCATCAAGAGGTTGTACCATGGTCTATTAGAGATCGATAGAGGAAATGCATTAAGTTTTGTAAAGATATTGATTTTAAGGTATCACATATTTTTTGAGAAGGAAATCATTGTGCCTGTAAGCTGGCAATTTTAGGCCTGTCTTCTAGAGAAGTGTTTAAATGGTATACAGTTATGCCAGTTTCTATAAGTTTGGACTTTTATCATAATAGGTTTCTTTTTCTTATGTATAGGGCTTCTTAGATAGTAAATAGCTTTATAGCTGGCCTGTTTTTTGTTCATGGGTTTTGGTTGGGTCCCCGCATGAGTTCTTTGTATCTTTCTTTTTGTTTTTAATGATATTTTCATGTGATGGCAAATGATAAATGTCTTTGGGGTGTCAGCTCAACTAAGATGTCATAGATCATAGTGATACCTAACATGAGTTTTATTAAAAGAAAAAAACCTTGCCTTCTTTTATGCTTGTAAATGATAAAATACACACTTTCAAATGGTAATTTTTCTCTCAGATATATGTAACTATATTTAATAGATTGAAAAGTATCAGGAAAAGAGACTCCACAGCATAAGCACATTACAGAATATTGAGACAAACCATATTTGTCAACCAAATACCGAATTATTGCATCTGATTCATACATTGAAACACCTGTGTTTGGGTCAACCTGAAACCAACAAAGATGATAAAGAAAAACATTATTTCTTAGTTCTCACTGAAAGAAACCATATAATCATCTTGAGGCAGGACAAGGTAAGTGATGTGAGATACAGACATAACTAGAAACAAAAGGATACAGTAATTCTAAGGATAAAATATGCTGCAGTTTAAATCATTGTTTAGATCGATACACATCACTGAATATGAACCGAATATAAAATGAAGTTTATCATAAGAAAATGAACTGAATAGTGTAGATACTCTGAACTCTATCAGATGTAACCGTTTGACTTTTCCGCCTTCTTCCTTTCAAGGAGTAACTGATACCGAAACCCCATTCTAGGTTATATTTTCTTTTAAAACTTAAATCTTCTGAGCCAATTTTCAAGAGGGTTGATGATGTAAAATGCCACAAGAACTTGTGAACATTTCTACAGGATATATTTTCCATTATTTCATCAAAGCAGTTCAGGTTAGTGCACTTCAATTTCCTCCTTTTTAGTATAGCCAGAAATCAACAAAAAATACTAATTTTTTGTTGTTTGATTCAAATTCAAAGGAATCAATCTCACCATGTAGGGGAACTGCTGTTTACCACCCATCTGAAGAACCTTTGGACGGAAATTTGGACCATTTCTTGGACAAGGATAGAAAACAACATCAAGGTCCAAAATACCAACAATTTCTCTAACCTGCATGCAGTCATATATTAGCCCACAACAACAAAGAAGTCTTGCTAATATAACTGTTGAACCACAGGAAAAAGATATTGAATTGAAACCATGTGAATTTAAGATAGCATCGATTCTTTATTTATATTTGTGAAAATGCAATCAATACAGTAGATAGAGGAGATTTGATATCCTCTTATAACAAAGATATGATACGAAAATAAATAAAAGCATTCCAAATAATAACAAATACATAATCTAGACATTCCAAATTATAAAAGATTTTCTTCTTATTTCTATAATTATAAGAGCAATACCAAAAGAAAACTACACTAACAATTAGTAAGATTTTGAAGTTTCAACTCTGTTATTATGCCTAATTTTCTTCCCAATAGATAAAAGGATAGAAATAAATTCTGATAGAGAAGAGCAGGATTAGAGTTTATCCTAAGAGATCACTAAACTCAGTGCTAATCTCCATACTCAAATTCAAGAATCAAACGATATGCACAATGATCATTCAAGACTTCAATGATAGTATGAGGTGATGACCAAATCATGGTAACTAACACTTCACACAATAACTGAAAAACAAAATTATTTAAAGAGAAAAAATATTCTCATGAAAAAAACTCAAAAAAGAAGTTTATTTGAATCCTAGAAGTACTCATACCTTTCGGCAAAAGGGACAGCTGCGCATGACCCAAGATGGCACATAATCAAAGAACAAAACAGCACTTGGAATTAGTGAATTCTGTAGTGCAGCAAGTAAAAAGCCAAAAGACTAATGTAAAGGTACAAAGGCAAAACAAAAAAAAAAAACAGTTATCTAAATTTACTTCGGGAAAAGATAAAGATAAGGAAGTATTTAATCCATGCATGACTGCAAAGAGTAAAGTACCTCTCAAATTCATATATCTCAATATACTTCTCTGGGCGGGGACCTAATTTTGATGTTTCTTTAATCGTAATTCCTGAAATCATACTACTCATGTTAACATGAAAAATAAGGAATAAGACTGGGGAAGAACGGGTTAAAATTCTGGAATTGTCGAGCATAAAGATGCTGCTATGAGATATGAATCCGACACAATAAAAGTGTAAAGATACTACCAATAATAATAACCTTATCCCATCAAGTGAGATCAAAGACATGGATCATTGAAGCACATTGAAATGGTAAACATAGAATTTCAGGCATATCATTTACCTTTAATAATTTTTTCCTGTGCCCTAAGTCTCATTTTACCCCTTTTCATAGGTCTAAAAGCCATGTGACATACTCTCCTCACCAGGTTAAAATGCCCTCTACTCATTTTAAAAGTGCAAAGATACTATCAGATAATATTTTAAGAGGTATGTAATATTTTAGCTATCAGATAATATTTCTTTACCAGTAAGATGGTTACAGAGATCTTTCTTAGATTTTTTCACACACAAACAAGTATTCATAGCAAAGTTTTGAGGGAAAACTAGCCAAATTTTTGTATTCTATAGATCTTTTCACATATAGACATGCATAGGTAACCCTTGTTTTGTTTTGTTTTCTTAATATGTCTCAGTTGCAAGTCAGCCACATAATTATTAACTCTGGTATGCAAAATAATGAGCAGTAAACATAGAGAATGAGATGTTACCATTGAGATCCAAAGCATATTGGTCTGGAGGAATTTCATCCTTAGAAACAACTGAAAAAGAATACCTGTCAAACAAAAGCATAAAGTTAAAATTTCAGCCAGTATCTTTACAATCCTTCTAGAACATCCAAAATGACCTCCACAAAATCTGCAGTCTGCCTGTAAATATGTTGGATATGTTTTCAGATAGTGCTTCCCCTTACATATACAACTATACACTGAATCTAATATATAAATCATCCATGCATTCAGTAGGATCATTTTACAATCAAAAGGAAGGAAAACTCCACAATGGAAACAAGACATCTTAATTATGGCTTTCTACTTATTTGAACAAAAATAATCTTTACTCCATGGCCCCACACATACACAATAGATTACAAAAAATATTTAATTATTCGCTCGGTCCCTATACTATACCTATACAAATTTTAATCTTAAGTGCCTACCCTTGAAACTATTAGTTTTACACCATGCGTATTAAAAACAAAAATGTCTGCCCTTTTTAATCTGTTTCAGTCTTTGCTGTCAAAAGTTATTTAGACTAAACCAAATTATAAAGTTTAAGTCCAAGGACTAAAACAAGTTAAAAGTGCATGGGTAGTTTTAGTCCCTATAACTACCCATACACATATTAAGTTTATGTCTAAGGACTACAACAGGTTAAAAGTGTATGGGTAGGGTAGGGACTAAAACTTAGATACTATACGGGTATAACAACCAATTGAATAAAAACCTTAAAAAAAATCGTGCCTTTGTAATACAATACTTTGAAATGACTGATCTAGCTTAAGGTTCAGCTCCTAATTAAGTTCCATACTTTAACTATAGATGACTTTATGCACCAATATCATGACAGGTTTCTAGACATAAAATCTTTCAAGGGAAGTCAATTCCCGGAAGTCTTTCACGGTATCACGATTCTTCTTTCACCATATAAATATAACGATCCTTCTATCAGAAGAGCCATAACACAACACCATCCAGGTCAGATCCTTCTAACAGTTCTCAAATCTTTCTTACTGAAACAGCAGCTATTGTCTATGCAGTCATTTAGCCGACTTTTTCTCTATATTGAACAATGTTAAAAACATCACACAAGCACACAACTAACTCAAGCCATTGATTTTATTTTACAACCACTCTTCCTATGTAGTTATTTTACTTCAACGCTATATATCAAAATCTCTGACCATAAACCAGATACGGACTAGGAAGTGAAACCCGTAAGCATGAATTAGAAAAATATTTTTTGAAAAAGAAAATCAACTTTGAATTTCCAGCGTCACAACCCAAAAGACTAAGGACTTGTTTGAATCACTTCTTAAGTTTTTGTTTTAAAACATGTTTCCCAAAACAAGTGTTTTAAAAACCAAAACACAGAATCAGTTGGGGATGTGTTTTCATTCCCTTCTTGAAGTTGAAAAAAGAAAACGGCTCATGGGGGCAAACACTTTCAAATGTTCCGAGGCAGTAAGCAAACAGACTTTAGATAACAGAAAACCCGCAATCAAACATGGCCTTAGAATCAAGGTGAGTGCAAAAGAGAAAACAGAAAAGTGAGTGCAAAAGAGAGACAAACATGAAGAAAAGGCGTACTATGGTTTACCCAGAAACGAAAATTCCAGTGGCAAAGCGAAAGAGCAAAGGAAGCGCCGCTCCAAGCACTTCACCGATCTTGTCAGGTCTGATGGCAAAGCGTTTAGGCTCTGGGGGCTTGAAGTTGGGGGGAGGAGCAATAGTCACCGACGAGGAAGTGGAAGAAGAGGTTTCAGACATGACACGTATGCAAAAGCTTCTACTTGGTGCTCTCCTTTTGGGGAAGCAAATATACCCAGAAACTGGGAATTGGGAGAGACTCAAAGCTGAAGCCATAGCCATGAGTTTGGAAAAGGTACACTTCACACAAGTTCCTCCAAAAAAAAAAAAAACAACCTTGTTATGGTTTTTTTTGTGAGTTTGTGTGTGTGTTGGGTAAATATGGTGGTATTTGATTGGCCAATGATACTTCACAATTGATACTGAAGCAGAGTTGGCAGATTCAGAAGCACCAGAGGCAAAATATCTATAGTGGATTGTCCATACAAGTACATACTAGGATTTTATTTTATTTTTTCTATTTTTTGGTCCACTGTGGTAGCATCGTGTGGCCAACGTGTTCGACGATATTTCACTCTCACTTTTTTCTCTATGGTAAATGGATTTTTCAGTAATAATAAAATTAAGCTGAAGATTTATGTCACTTATGCCAAAAAAAAAAATTGTCATAGTAAAGTGGTGATTGATTTTCGCATGATTCACAAGAAATTAAATTATTAATTTTGGATTCGATATGGTTTTGGGCAGGTTTATAACCGGGCAAAAATTATATAGTAGGCCGGTGGGTTCTCAACGGTTGGATCAAAATATGTCACTGTTTCTTTCTTTTTATTTGGCTTTATTTAAATTTAGGACGGCAATTTCCCTTTTGCATATGAAAATATTTTTCAATTTACCTTATTTTAGCATTTGTGATTCCTATGTGTAAGAACTTTATGCTTTTCTTATTTTCTCACAAGTGGTTTTACTGCAACTTACTAGTTTTGTAAGGAATTAGTTAAAAGATTAAGGTTTTGTAAAGTTTAAAGGCGTGGGTTTACTAAATGAAAGTTTTGTTTTTTTTAATATTTAATGCTAGTTCTACTTTTATATTTCCTTTCCCATTATATAATTCAGATTTTTTTTAGGTTAAGTAATCCAAAAAGTATTAAAAAAACAGTATTAAAAAGCTCTTAAATAAAAGTCAATTCCAATGACTAAAATATCTTTAGAGACAAATTTAAAGATAAAATTTCTAATTAAAAACCATTTAGAAATTAATATCCTGATAGTATTAATGATCAATTTAGAAACTAATTTATAAATAAAACTATTTTAGTTAAAAATTTAGAAATCAATTATAATTTTTAAAATTATTTTAATTATCAATAACTTTTAGTTTATAAATTGATATGTAAATTGGTTACAATAATGACTAATTATCTTTTATCATTATAATTTATCATTATTTAATAATTTTCTTGTAATAAAAACGTGAAAAATAGTGTTATGAATTACATTATCTGAAATATAATTGTAAATCTATTTTTGTAAATAACGTATTATATTAGCTACTTCTAACTTGTTTGAAAGATGAGTTTGCATTAAGTATATGTAAAGTTTTTTTTTTCTTTAACATTATTTTTCTAAGTTATCTAGATTGTTGAGAAATTATGGTTAATACCTTAGTTTTTGCAAAAGTCTTGAAAGCTTTCAAGATCTCTTTGAAGATTCACCATATGGACTATTGCCTTTAAGGGAGATAGAACGTTAACCAAAATTGATTATAGGCTACACAAAATAGGTCAACCTATAAGACCAACCTAGAAGAGTCCATGGAGATTTAAGCTCAAGTGGAGGCACACGCAGAAAAAGGATGAGATAAATGCTTGTGATACTTGTCTCTAAAGAAGATGGCAAATGATAAATGTGTATAGATTGTGGAGTAATACACAATAGAACCATCACTTATAGGCAACATTTCCTATATTATATTACATGATAAATAAATTCCATCGATCTAATCTTTTTTTTCAAAAATTTATTTAAACAACGGTTAAAACTATATAAGAATCAAGAAAGGTGACGAATGGAAAATAACATTAAAAACAAAACAATGCTTATATGAATGGATGTTTATGTCTTTTGGTCTCACAAATAAGCCTAGTACATTTATAAGATTAATGAATCATGTGCTAAGGTTTGTTGTAGTCGGTGGCGGATCTTGACCATAAATTTTGGAGGGACCAATATACTCAAAATTTCTATATGTTCCAAAGAGTTAATATGAACTCCTCACTTCTACCTATAATTCTTTGAATCTTGAAAAGGTCTCTCTAATTCAATAATTGGATCATTCGTATCATGTTTCAAAATATGTGAAGAAATATAATCTATCTTCTTTTCATCTTCACATGCTCCTTTTATCATTTTTAATAAATGAATCTATTCTTTATCTATATATCTATTTAAAAACAATTTAAGAATAAAAAATAATTTATCAAAATCTAATAAAAAAATTGAGAGACATAATTATTCAAAAACAAAATCTATGATAATCAAGTTACAATTAAAGAACAATTATGAAAAAACATATAGTACATAATTTTTCCTGCTATATTCATAAAATAATAACACTCATAAGATGAAAAATATTATTTATTAAACTAATATTTCACTAATTAGTGAGACAAAGGAAAGTTACACCTATCTTCAATAATGAAATATAATATATGAGAAATAAGAATAAAAAAAATAAATTTGTGTCTAACATATTATTTTTTTTTCAAAAACAACAGAAAACACGTGAGAGTGAGAATATGTAAAAAACTCAAAAGATAATGAAAAAGAACATAAAAATATCTCAACAAATTTGTTTATTATACTTTATAAAGAAAATAAAAAAACTACCTAATTTAATTTTCACTAATATAATATATTACATACAATTTTAAAATTTTAAAAAAAATTATTGGCACATTAAGTGTATTAGTGTATTATAT
>Ga0209589_1001181_pt1 | contig 42006 bp, 24 predicted proteins | sample CowpeawhiteBW_FD_187525 | JGI IMG/M metagenome (GOLD analysis project Ga0209589, IMG submission 187525) | Root nodule microbial communities of legume samples collected from California USA - Cow pea white BW (SPAdes) (version 2) | ecosystem: Host-associated > Plants > Roots > Nodule | place: USA...
TTATATGCTTCGGTTAGTTTGGGACCCGAGGCAGAATGCTGAGAAAAATTTCAAAAATGCCACCGCCTCCTTATAGGCTTCGGTCCCGCAGTAACCGAAGCCTATAAGGCGAGTTAAAAACCCCATTCTGCACTAGTGTTATGTTTTACACTAGAATAAATACTAATTAATATATATATATATATATATATATTACGAATAATTAGGTTAGATCATTTGACGAACAAATAATATTAATAACACATAATTAATTAACTAAATTTATAGTCTAAATTCAGTTCTTTCTTAAGATAAATTTTTAAAAAAACTACAAAAGATCATAACAGTTTTAATACGACGGTTCTTAGAATATGTAGCAACTTATAGTATAATACAACAATTTGAGAATTGTCATAACATTTATGTATTGTATGGTAGTTTTAACTGTTACTAAATATTAGAGATGACAAATAAATTTGTCTATGTGAGTATTGTCTGAATTCGTTTCCATTTTGACGGAGAATCTTCACATTGACTGGGTATAGGTAAGGGTATAGAAAATTCTCGATTTTTTCAATTGGATATGGGATGAGGATGTACATATCCCGCCATAATACTCGTCCCCGCCATATCTCTATTATCGTTTAAATTATTAAAATATTCACAATTAATTAAGTAACCATATATATATATATATATATACACTTTCTATTTTTTATTTATTTTAATTATTTTGTTTGTTATGAAACTCATTCGCATCTCCAATATATTTTTTATCTTATCATAACCTTTATGTAATTATGTTAAAATGATGTATGTCAATTAAAAAAATTGTATTTCTAACATTTGAATATTTCTATTATTTTAAAATATTTTTATTTATTGTATATTTTTCTTTCACATGAGAATGTTTAATACTCTCAATTCAAGTGTTTAATAGCATAAACCTTTCATTTACTAGATAATATAAAAAAAAATTACTTATTATTATTAATTTTTGTTTCATTTGAAGAACTTTTTTGTTTCACTAAAACAATTTTTCTTATTTCTCAACTATTGAGTATATATGTTGATATTTGAAATTTTTTCTTAGATCTCTAAGATGTTTTTCATCTTATCATACCCTTAATTATACATTTGTTTTTCTTTATGTGATTCCTTTCAATAGTCTCCAAATTGTTTATAAGACACACATTTGTTAATTTTTAATATTTTTATTTTTTGTTTATTTTCATCATGTAGAATATTATTTCGATATATTTTATCTAATTATTTTTTATTTTCTAACTCATTACAATCATACTTTAATTTTTTCACTATAACTGTATAAATAATTTTTATTTACTACAATATAAAAATTTAATGTAATTGCTATGAATATTTTTTTTATCACCATCTAACATATACTTGAGTTCGAAAGATACAAGATCTATGTTAAAATTTTATAACATTTATTATTTATTCTTTGCGTCATTTTGATCAAGTGATGTATTATAACTTTTATTAGTGTATAAAAAAGAGATTCATTATAATTTAAAAAATTGAAGTAAACAAACATTTAAAATATATTTTAATTTGAATTTTTTTTTCCTTTTATATTTTTTTTTAAAATATTTTTAAATTTTATCAACTAGGTTTCATTAATGTTTGCAAATTTAATAAATGTTTTGGTTCTTATGAAATTTTATTTGGTATTCTAATATAAAATATAAAGAATTATAATTTATTTCAAAGTATTTGATATCGAAGAAACAATCATCCTCCTAATATTGAACTAGCGAACACACAGGCGTTGTCGCACCTATGTGTTCGCATTTTTTTATTTTCAAGAAATTTAAGTTAAGATCAATAACAAATATATAATTAATTTTTAAAATAGTTGTTAAATGTAAAATTAAAAAAAAAGAGATATGTACAAAAAAAGTTTTTAAAATAATGGTTTAAGACAAAAAAGGTTTTTAGAATAACGATTAAAAGTAAATTATTTATAAAATAATTAATTTTTAAAATAATTAAGGGTAAAACTGGTATTATGAAATGTGAACACAAAAGAGAGAATCCTCTTTATATATTGTTATAGATATTTGATAATATTATGTTTCCTTTAAGGTAATTTTTTATTATTTTATAAAAATTAATATTAAAGTAGTAAGAAAACGGATATGAGTATGAGTACGAGATTATACCTGTTACCGATGGGGATGGGGATGGAACAAAAGTTTGATACCTGTTGAATTTGGGTATGGGGATGGGGATGATTTTTTTTTACGGGGATAGATATGGGATAGCGAAATCCGTCCCCGCCCCGCCCCGTTGCCATCCCTATTAACTATCATATTAATAATGAAAAATATGATATTTTAAAGTGTCATTTTGTAATAATTTTTTTAAGACATCTAATTTTTTTATTTCCCTTTTATCTTTTGGTATAATTACTGATTTGGTACCCCAATTTTTTGGTTAAGTTCAATTTGGTCCCCATATTTTTGGTTTGTTCAATTTAGTACCCCACTGGAATCACGCCCAGTGCTTCAAATACATAATGCTATCAAACTGCCCAAGGCTGAGCAGTGGCGAACTGGGGTTGAGCACCACAAGGCTGAGCGGTGAAAAGTGGGGTTGAGCGTCATTTAGTTCGCAAAATATGGTGCTGAGTGCTGCTGAGACAAGGCTGAGTGGTGGCGTCGCTGACATGTCAAAAAATGGGTTTTTAATCTTGTTTCTCATGAGGGTTTGGTCCATTCCTCATTTTACACAATAGAGAAACACTTTTGGGTGCTTGGGGAGCCTCTTGGAGGTTACTAGGGGTGTTGGTAAGCTCTCCCACTTCTCCTTGGGTCTTCTCCTCCATTCATGGTGGTGTTTTCCCCTTTCGGGGTTGGATAGGAATATGGGTTACGAAATGGAGGTGTTGATGCGAAGAGGAGGCGCAATTGGAGCACGAAGCAGCTGCTAAGAACCTTAGGAGAGGGCTTGCATCTTCTCTTTGGTTCCATCTCTTCCTTATCTCTCTAATTTGTAAAACCTAAGTTCTCCACCATGGAGAGCTAAGCCTATTTTGTTGAGATTAGATGTAATGAACTAAATTCTTGTGCATTTTGTGATGTTAATCAATATGATTTTCCATTTCTATGTTAGCATTTGATTTCCATGCTTAATGCTTGCTTTGGTTTGGCCACCCATGCATAATTTGTGGTTCTTGAGGTGTTGGAAAATGTCTTTTGAACCTAGAACTGAAATTGAATGCCTAATGGAGCTTGTATCTAGGGATAGAACATGATTCATTAGTAATCTTAAGACTCTTGAACTTAATGCATGATTTCACTTATTGAGGATTCAAGGAAATGAAACTTGATGAGTTATCATAGACTCAAAGTCGCTAGGAATAGGATTTGAGCATTTTTGTAAGTTGATTTTGGCATGAAATTGGAATTGAGATGTTTGTGAATGCATGAGAATAAAGTGAATGAAATCTAGTATTGACAATTGTATATAATCTATGTTAAATTTATGTTGCACACCAACTATTTGATAAAATACTAAAAATAGTTTTTTTGTGTTTTTGTGAGCTTTATTGTCTATTTGAGTTGTGAATTGTGAGAGTTGTCATGTGTTGCACAAGTCCCTGTGGAGAGAACGATATTTATTACTTGCTACGTGTGATTGGTGCACTTGCCGTTTTTCACCTAACAACTAACTCGACTGAATTTTGGTTGGGACTAACTTCGTCGAACTTGGCAAAATTTTGGTCAAATTTAATCAAGGTTGATTGAGTTAAATCTACCGATTTCAACTGAAATTTGACAAGGAATGATTCGGCCAAAATTCAGCCAAAGTTGACTCTACAAAATTCAGTCTAATTTTAGTTGGGGCCAACTCGGTCGAATTCGATCGAATTTTGTCGATGCTGACTCAATTGACTTTGCCCAAAATTTGGTCGAGGTTGACTCAGTAACTTGGCTAAAACCGACCAAATTTCGACCAAGGTCGAAATTTGGCCTAATTTGAACCTAATTTCGTTCGTGGCTGCCTCGGGCGAAATTTGGTCAAGGCCAACTCAACCGAATTTTTGTTGCGGTGTACTTGGTTGAATTTCAGCCGAGGTGTACTCGCCCTAATTTGGCCGAATTTCAGACTAGGTTCGTCTCGACTTTTATTTTGGGTTCACTTATATCAATCATTGGCTCGAGCAAATCTGTCTCTACCTTTGGCTCAATTAGATTTGTCTCGACATTCGACTCGATCGGTCTGTCTCAACCTTCGGCCAAGGTTTGCTCGTCTCGACCTTCAGCCTAGGTCAATCGGTCTCGAATTTCAACCTTAGCTAGTCTGTCCCGACCTTCAACTCGAGTTGAATCTTCTTGACCTTCGGTCCAAGAGAGTTTATCTCAAATTTTCCATCTTAACCTTCGCCCTTGGTTGGTCTGTCTTGGCCTTTGTCCTAAGATGACTAAAATCGATATATGATTTAGGCTGAAGGTATTATTTTAAGAATTAATTAAAATTTTGTAGTAGGGTCAAATCCACCTTAGCGTTGACCCTAACCTACTTGAGATGGGCTTTGGGAGGTGAGGGCCCCTAAAAGAGGGCCTTTTCAAAGGGGCCATGGGTCAAATTAACTGCTTTAGTTTACTCTCAATATTCTTTGTATTTGTGTAGTCATAACATCAAGTAGTAGCCTTTGAGCTCTATCAAGTTGAGAACTATCACCACTACCATCACTTGTTCTCGTCATACTTCAAATTAAATTGTCTAGAAAAATATTGAACATCACGTATCTTCTCACATGTTTACACTCGATGGATTCACTCGTGTTTTCACTAGATTTTTCTATAATGAAACACTTTTGTCCTTTTTCACTCGTTCTGCACTTAAGATTATTATAAGAATAAAATAATTTATAATTAATAATTTCTTCTAAAAGTGGCACAAACATGGTTTAAAACTAAAATATAGAACCAACATAAAAAGAACAATTTCACTACCAACAAACAAATAAGATAAACATGGCACAAACAAGAAGAAAAAACCTATTACAAAAAACACCTCACACTTAGCACAACAAAAACACAATTCATAACCAAAAGAAACAAAACTAGAACAAGAAAACTTAGCAAAACTAAATTTTGCTAGCCAAATTGGTGTTGAGAACAAGTTCTTGATACCATGTGATGAGGATTCTTCTTAACTACAATGACTTTTAGACTTACCGAAGAAGTTAATCTCATGTTACAAAGTTCAAAATTGGATGACTTTTAGACAATGTGAAAATTTACGATTTAGCATGTAATTTAAACCTTTAAATAATTGAAACAAGCTTTCTAAAACTCGATTTATAATTTAAGGAAATTTGACGAACAAATTCAAAATTTTGCATAAATGCTATTATGAGTAATAAATCTAAATTTGAAGAATTAGAAAATAGTGATTTTGATGTGTAGAACTACAATTAAATAAAATAAAAGAAAAATATGAAGATAGGTGTTTAGAAGATGTGCACAAGAACTAAGAAATTCTTGATAAGATGAAATGATCAGAACAAAAAAATTTCTCTATAATAATACAAATTTTGGAACTCAGTGATTTAGACGCATTATTCAATATCCTAACCTTAAATGGATCAATCTTTATCTAATTTAGTTCGAAACTCAAAACATTTATATTTAAAAAATTAAATTAAGAACCGGAAATTAAAAAAGAAAGAAAATCACATGAATTCACAACTGAATAAATAAAAAAAAGTCAAATTGTATCATCATCGGAGGAACCATGAATTAGCCTTGGATCTAAATTAAAAAATTATTCTGATTTTTTTTTCATAAAAAACTCATTTAAAAAAGTTTACAAATGAAATTGTATCAATATTATTCACAGAAGTAGCTGTTCATTTTGAGAATTCCGTCTCACACGAATCTTACCAAAATTTTAAAATCGTTTTCAAAAATCTTAAGAGAATGGCTTCTAAGAATAAACAATCTTCTCTTTTTTTACGTAGTAAGACAAAAATGTTGCAGTGCTCAATGTTTGAAAAATGATTTATGAACACAAAAAAGTTCCATTAACACTTGACATATATTTAGAGAGAGAGAAAAGAATATAGGTTTATAGATTATATGATATGATAGGTTTTTTTTTCTGGTAAATCACATCTCCATAATTACGAGACAAATTTTTTGAAAATTACGAATTTAGGCAAAACGTGTTGGGAGAAGACGTTTTCTCATGAAGAAATCGTGAGAGAATGTACATTTCTGGGTCAAAGGAAAGAAATCGTGTAGGAATGAGACGTTTTCGGCTGAAATCGTTAAGGAGATACACGTTTTGTATGTTATAATCGATTATTTTATGATGTAATCGATTACTGAATGAGTTGCAGGATTTCTGGAACAATGTAATTAATTACATATTATTGTAATCGATTATCTAATATTTCTGGGTTAATGTAATCAATTACACAAGTATCGTTATTTATTTAAAAAGAAGTTGATTTAATTGTTGGGTGGTATGGTTAATGCACAGGTTGAAACGCATCCAGGAGGGACGCGGTGGAATCCGACGCAAGAACAGATTGGTATATTGGAGATGCTGTACAAAGGTGGGACGAGAACTCCAAATGCCCAACAGATAGAGCAGATCACTGTTCAGTTAGGAAAGTAAGATCGAAGGGAAGAATGTGTTCTATTGGTTTTAGAATCACAAAGCACGCGAGAGATAAAAGCAGAAGCGTAACAGCCTTGCCTTTTCTCATACTCCTCGAACTCCACAATTCATACTGTTGTTACTTTAGAGGCAACAAAGGTATGTGTTGTATGCACTAACCTAGTAATGATACGAGATTTTGTTTTCAAAAATGGAATTAATTTAATGAATTATATTGCAGGGGAGTAGTAGATAGAGAGGAGGAGGAAGGTAGTCCCTACAAAAAGAAGTGTAGGAGATGGGTATTTAATTGTTTGGAAGCATGTCGTCATGTACGAAGAGGAGGAACATAGAACTTTGGAACTTTTCTCATTGCACCCGTAAGGAAGTTGAAGGGGTTTGAGAAATTGACCATTAAATCAAATTTTTTTTTAATTAAGATTGTAATCGATTACAATCCCACGTAATCGATTACATTAATTCAAAAATCCTGTGACTCATTTAGTAATCGATTACATCACAATATACAAAACGTGTCCCCCTAAACGATTTCAGCTGAAAACGTCTAATCCCCACATGATTTCTCTCCTTTGACCCAAAAACATACATCCCTCACGATTTCTTCATGAGGAAACGTCTCTCCATCACGTTTTGCCTAAATTCGTAATTTTTTAAAAATTTTGCCTAATCTCATAATTATGGAGAGTAATTTATCTATTACAGAAAAAAAACCGATATGATAAGAAAAGAGAAAAAGAAAAAGAATTAAAATGTAATAAGTAAAAATATGTATCATTGCTCCTTTTTATTACTCGTCTTTTTCAACTCTGCATTTCTTTTTCTTCCCTTTCAATTTGTTTTTCTTTCTCCTTCTAAAATAAACAATATATCCAATATAGTTATGGATCAACGTTACCTTAGAAAGACTTTATAAAAATAACTATTCATATGAAATAACTTTTAATCTTTGTCATTATTATCTTGTTATCAGATAGTTCAATTGGTTGTTTATCGGTAAGAGATTGTGAAAACAACATTTTTCAAATTATTATCTAATTGTAAGCAATTTAACAGCATTTTTGCAAAAACTTTACTTTACTCCACCTGACACATGCTATTGATCTAACCATAATTTCTTTAATATCAGGGAAATAGTTAACCGAAATAAATGAATTTTAGATATATAGAAACTAAAGGATAAAATTTGTGTAACTATCCTCACTTTAGTTCATAAAAGACTGAACTTGATCATTTATTTACATGTGCTGAATTATCTGTTCAGAGCCAATCACCACCGTTCAAATTCTCAATTCACGACGTCGCTCTTCCTCCCTCTGCAAATTCCGACCACCGTGACCTCCATGCATGCATGGCTTCTCTCCTTCCTTCAGTCCCCAACCCTCCCCTCCACCTTCCCCATTCCAAACCCCAAAACCTCACAAACCTCACGCCCAAACAATTCTCTCACAACCACTTCTCTTTGCTCTGCAAAGATGGCCGAATCCGCGAAGCCGTAGATTCCCTCTCCGAAATGCAATGGCGGAACCTCCAGGCGGGCCCCGACGTTTACGGAACGCTCCTTCAGGGCTGCGTCTACGAGAGAGCCCTACCCCTCGGCATTCAAATCCACGCCCACCTCATAAAAAAAGGTCCTTCCTTCTACCAGAACGAGTTCGTCGAATCCAAGCTAATCATTCTCTACGCCAAATGCGGCGCCTCCGACGTGGCAACGCGCCTCTTCCGCGATGCCCAAAGCCAGAACGTCTTCTCCTGGGCGGCCATTATCGGGTTGCACACGCGAACGGGCCGTTGCGAAGAAGCGCTTTTGGGTTACATAGAAATGCAAAACCAAGGGTTCTTACCCGACAACTTCGTTGTGCCCAATGTTTTGAAGGCTTGCGGGTTTCTTCGGTGGGTCGGATTTGGTAAAGGGGTTCACGCGTTCGTCGTGAAGACACCGGGGTTAAGTGAATGTGTTTATGTTGCGACTAGTCTTGTGGACATGTATGGGAAGTGTGGGGCTTTGGAGGATGCGGAGAGGGTGTTTGATGGAATGGCTGAGAGAAACGACGTTGCTTGGAACTCCATGATTGTGACCTACGCGCAAAACGGAATGAATGAGGAGGCGATAGGGATGTTTCGGGAGATGAGGTTGCAAGGAGTGGAAGTAACTCCCGTTGCTTTGTCGGGTTTTTTTACGGCATGTGCGAATTTGGAGGCCGTTGGAGAAGGACGACAAGGGCATGGCCTTGCTGTTGTGAGAGGGTTGGAGTTGGATAACGTTTTGGGGAGTTCAATTATGAACTTCTATTTCAAGGTTGGTTTGGTTGAGGAAGGTGAAGTGGTTTTTGGAGAAATGGTGATGAGAGATATGGTGGCGTGGAATTTGGTTGTCTCGGGTTATGTGCAGTATGGGATGGTTGGGAAGGCGCTTGAGATGTGTGTTATGATGAGGGAACAGAATTTGAGGTTTGACTGTGTTACATTGTCTTCTTTGTTGGCTGTTGCTGCTGATACAAGAGATGTAGGATTGGGCATGAAGGCACACGGATATTGTGTTAAGAATGATTTTGAGTATGATGTGGTTGTCTCAAGTGGAATCATTGATATGTACGCGAAGTGTGGGAAGATGGATTGTGCAAGAAGAGTTTTCAGCTCTACCAGAAAGAAGGACATTGTGTTGTGGAATACGATGTTGGCTGCTTGTGCTGAGCAGGGTCTGAGTGGGGAGGCCCTGAAATTGTTCTTTCAAATGCAGCTGGAGAGTGTGCCTCCAAATGTGGTTTCTTGGAATTCTGTGATTTTTGGTTTCTTTAAGAATGGTCAGGTTGCTGAAGCTAGAAATGTGTTTGCGGAAATGTGCTCCTCTGGTGTTACGCCTAATTTGATCACGTGGACGACGGTGATGTCTGGTTTGGCCCAGAATGGTCTTGGTTGTGATGCTATGATGGTTCTCAGGGAGATGCAGGATGTGGGAATCAGACCTAATAACATGAGCATAACTTCTGCGCTCTCAGCCTGCACCAGTATGGCATTGTTGAAATATGGAAGGGCAATTCATGGGTACATTATGAGGCATTATATGTTTCAGTCTCTTGATATCGCGACTACTATGATAGATATGTATGCTAAATGTGGAGCATTGAATGATGCCAAGTACGTGTTCAGTATGTGTTCAACAAAGGAGTTGTCTGTGTACAATGCAATGATATCTGCATATGCATCTCATGGTCAAGCTAGAGAAGCTCTTGCGCTTTTTAAAAAGTTGGGAAGAAAAAGAATCGTGCCAGATCACATAACCTTTACCAGTGTGTTGTCTGCATGCAGCCACGGGGGGTTGGTGAAGGAGGGCATCGAGATTTTCAAGTATATGGTCTCTGATCTCAAGATGTCACCGAGTCAGGAACATTATGGTTGTTTGATCAAACTTTTTGCCAACGATGGCCAGTTAGATGAAGCTCTTAAGACTATTTTGACAATGCCAAGCCATCCTGATGCACATATATTAGGATCTCTGCTTGCGGCGTGTGGACAAAATCATGATATAGAACTAGCAGATTATATAGCAAAATGGTTGTTGAAATTGGACCCGCATAATTCAGGGAATTATGTGGCTCTTTCAAATGTATATGCAACTGTCGGAAAATGGGATGAAGTGTCAAATATAAGGAGATTCATGAAAGAAAAGGGTCTACGAAAGATTCCTGGGTGTAGCTGGATTCAAGTTGGCCAAGAACTACACTATTTTATTGCTGGCGATAGATCACACCCTAAAACAGAAGAGATATATGTTACATTGGATTTGTTGGGATTCGAAATTCATTAAGCAAAATAATCCCCTTATGTACAATACTGAGCCAGCATCATCGTGACTAATAATTTAGCAAAATCACATTCAGGAAAGAAACTAATATCTTCAGCAAAATCATTGTAACAAGAATTAAAATAATTTAAAACTAATTACAATATTTTATTGTTCGAAAATGTGTGTTTCCTATTTTACTTTTGTTCTTGTACAAAGAGTCAAGCGATCTCAATGAGTCTCCTTCTTTGACTTATACTCCTCATGACTTTTCTTTAAAGTGTTTCCCTGACAATACTACTAGAGGGTGGGTACCTGCAGGCACTTCGACGTTCAAGTTAGGAATATTTCGATAAAATATATAAGGGATGATTGAATTTAGAAAAGCATACTATTACGAAACAAACCCAAGCCCAAAAGAAAAAGAGAGAAGAGGAAAAGATTACTAAAGTGTATGAAAGGAGAAAGTGGAAACCTATTAGCTGGGGTCCACTAGCACATATTAGGGCGGTGAGGGTGCTAACGGTATTAGTTGATCTGGCAAGAAGAGAGAGAAAATAGAATCTTGTAGATCTTTTTGTTGGTGTGGGAGATGAAAGGAATATAGGGAGGAGACGAATGGGTAGAGAGAGGAGGAAGGGCTTTTAGAAGATTTTGGGTTGAGGTTGCAGTGTGCTCTCTCTCTCTTTCTCGAGAGTCATTGTTATGTTTATCTTTCTTTACAAACTAATAAAACAATAATTTTTATATCCCTACTGTCCTTTTCTTCTTAATTCTCTATTACTCCCACGGTGTAGTATCAATTGGTATCACAACACACAGTTTTGGGGTGCATGGTTCTTACACAGAACACTATGGAAAAACGCATCAAAGGAATTGAACTCCAAATTTTAGAGTTAAAGAATCTGATACTAGCCAGAAGCCCTTCTTGTAGGGGACATTCCCACAAGCGACACTCACACAGAAGAAGGGGTATGAAGGCGACCAAAGACGATGAGGTGGAGAACATAGATGGCGATAGTGATACGACCAACTTGAGTAGTAGGGAATCTTCACGGGATTTCGGGGGATGAAAACTGCGAATCCCCATTTTCAGAGGAGAAGATGCTTATGGATGGATAATCATAGTGGAGCGGTATTTCAAGTTAAACATGCTCGAAGAAGAAGACAAGTTGGACGAGGTGGTGATAGCGTTAGAGGATCAAGCCTTCAGTTGGTACCAATGGTGGGAGGAGCAAAACTCAGAGATAAACTGGGAAGCTTTCAAAGGTGCTCTGGTGCGACGATTTCAACCTAGGGTAATCCAAAACCCATTTGGACCATTATTGTGCATCAAACAAACGACACTAGTGATGAAGTATCAGAAAAATTCGAAAGAGAATCAGCTCCTTTAAAAAAAGAAGAAAGGATAATGTTAAAGGGAATTTTCCTAAACGGGTTGAAGGAGAAAATCCAAGTCGAGCTTAAACTATATGATTCAAAGTCTCTAGATGAACTAATGGATCGTGTGTTACTAATAGAAGAGAGACTAACACAAAAAGGCTTTTAACGTCTGATATATTTGGCCTTTAACGTTTGTCCAAACTCCGACGTCGTATTGGGTGATTTCAAAATTAACGTCTGAAATATACATCGACGTCAGTTAACGTCGGGGGATTGAACAACAGACGTTAGTTAACGTCGGAGGATTGGACAATAGACGTCCATTTTCACGCTGAAAGAAGGAAAAAATTTGCTTTGTTTGAACACGTGAAACGACTATGAAGTAACCACAATCAACCAAACCCAAAACAGAGATGGCATGGCCACTGAATGGGGCAAATCAGCCAGTCTTAAATGCACCAGAGATTTCGAAACACAGCACCTAAAACTGAATCTCTTCACAGAAATAAACAACAAAGATGCCAAAGTGAGAAATTAACGGCAAAGTGAAAAAAAATGAAACCCTAAAAGAAAACCATTACTAATTGGAAGCTAAGGGTTGACAGGAGAAGATCCGAAGATTCAACGTTTGAGAAAAGTGTTTTTAGGGTGGTCGTGGAGAAGCTAGTCGTCTTTTGTTGATGTTGTTGAAGGTCGTCAGAGGAGTTGCACAACCTCGCTGCTACTGTTGCCATGTGAATCCTAGCCTAAATGAACGGTAAAAATGTTAAAAAAATGTAAACCAAAGGTGCCAATCAAGTTTCATTTGAGTTAAACGAATTAAAAATCACCTTTTGCGGTGGTGGAAAACTCGTTGTCGTCGTTGGGTCACTGTAGAAGGAGGAAAGGGCAAAGAAATAGGAACTAGAAAAGGATTTTGTGTTTTTTAAAACTGCAAATTGAATTTGATGTCAGACCATGTGTGCACAAACATTACTCAATGTCTATTGCTAGGAGCACCGACGTTATTAAACGTTTGTTGCTAGTCAACTGATGTTACTCAACGTCGGAGGTGGAGGGTTACAAAAATGTCATCAGTCATTTTTAACGTTGGGATTTTCTTGAATAGACATGGAATAGGTGACAGTATAAGCCATTTTTGCACTATTGAGAAGAACCAAGCGTTTCTACGAGTGGGGTTGTTGAGTCTAGAAAAAAAAATGCAGGAACGACTGTTGGTGAAACCAAATAGAGGGTTTACTAGGTGGGAACAAGGAGGAGGGAAAGAAGGGAACTCTAGTAGAGGATTGGAGATCGAAGGAGGGGATAAGAAAATCAACGGAGGGGGGGTTATCCCAAGCTGAGCTCAGAGAAAGGAGTCGTAAAGGGTTATGTTTTAAATGTGGTGAATTGTGGGGTTGCAAACATGTTTGCAAGATGAAACACTTATAACTCGTGCTGACGAAAAGGACGGAAGGTGCGGATTCGGAGGACAATGGAGAGGAGGAAATGAAATCGGAGATGCTTTCAATGAAAGTCTTACAAATCTCCTTGCAGAGGAGGTGGGTCTGACTTTTAACCATTCATTCAAGGTGAAAAGGACAATTAATGATGTTGAAGTGGTTGTACTGGTAGATTGCGAAGCTACAACAAATTTTATATCCCGAAAATTGACTCGATTGCTTAATTTGAAGGTCCAAAATACTACAGAGTTTGAAGTGGAAGTGGGCACAAGGGAAAAGTTGAAGAACAGGGGAATTTGCCACAACTGTGATTGGAGGTGAAAGGTATTATTATACAACAACGTTTCCTCCTCATGGACTTAGGAGGATTAGATATATTGTTGGGACTGGAGTGGTTGGCGGGTTTGGGAGAAGTGAGAGCTAACTTTAAAAATCTAGAGTTAGCATGGGGCCACGGGGGAGAGAAAAAGAAACTAAGGGGTGATCCCTCTTTGTGCAAATCACAAACATCATAGAAGGCCTTACTGAAGGCTCTCAATGATGAATGAGAGGGGTTCATACTTTCGTATCAAATCTTGGAAGCCATACACTAGGAAGAAGAGGGTGTCTGTGATAAGGAGATGATGGTCATACTAGAAGAATTTGTTGAATTATTCTAGGAACCACAGGATTACCTCCCCCAAGAATCATGCAATCACAAGGCAAGATCAACGGTTTTGAACATCAGGCCCTACAAATATCCTTATTATAAAAAAAATGAAATTCAGAGATTTGTGAAGGAGATGTTGATTGTTGGTATTATAAGACCCAACAACAATCTGTTTAGTAGCCCCGTAATTTTAGTCAAGAAGAAGGATGGAGGTTGAAAATTCTACATAGATTACATGGCTCTTAACAAGCTGACCATGCCAGATCAATTCCCTCTTCCCGTTATAGATGAGCTATTGGATGAGTTAGGAGGAACTCGGGTATTCACTAAATTGGATTTGAAATCTAGTTACAACTAGATTAGAATGAAAGAGGAAAATGTCAACAAAATTGCTTTAAGGACACATGAGGGACATTATGAATTTTTTGTGATGCCATTTGGGCTTACCAATGCACCATCCACCTTCCAAGATCTCATGAACCAGGTTCTTCATCCTTATTTGAGGAAGTTTGCTTTAGTATTTTTTGATGACATTTTGGTGTTCAGTAAGAATTGGAATAACCATGTTGACCATGTCAAATCTGTCTTGGAAACCTTAAGGCATCATGGATTAGTTATGAACAAAAAAAATGTTCATTTGGTCGACCCCAAATAGAGTATTTGGGGACATCATATCCAGACAGGGGGTAGTGGCTAACCCTAGTAAAATACAAGCAATGTTAGAATGGCCTACACCAAAGATGTTAAAGGATTGAGAGGGTTCCTGGGTTTAACCAGATACTATATAAAACTTGTGGAGGGATATGGGAAAATTGCTTGGTCTTTAACGCAACAATTAAAGAAAGATCAATTCCAATGGAATGCAGCAGCCAAAGAAGCCTTTGAGAAGTTAAAAGTGGCCATGACAAGAGTTCTAGTTTTGGCTGCACCTGACTTTAACAAACATTTTGTGGATGAAACTAATGCATCAAGCCAGGGACTAGGCACTGTGTTAATGTAAAAAGGGCACCCCGTGGCTTATATGAGTCAAACTTTGTCAGAGAAAACTTAACAAATCTGTTTATGAGAAAGAGTTAATGGCTGTGGTGATGGTGGTTCAGAAATGGAGGCACTATCTAATGGGGAGATGTCACAACCAGAATCGCGATGGGACGACGAACCAAAAAGAAAACGAGTTTGAAAAAGAGATTTTGGAGTCGTCACCATAATTATTATGGAAAACTATGGAAAACCATAAAGATAAGACAAGTCTGTGAAAATTTCGATTTTGGATTCGGGAGTTGATTACGCATAGGGAAGGTGTTAGGTCCCTACAACGCCCGCCCCAGGGCGGTACCTTTAATTAAATATGCAAAGTTGATGTGATTTTCAAAATGTTAATTTTCCCCAAAAATAATGAAACAATAATATTAAAAAGAAACAAAAATATTTTTTAAGTTTTTGGGCCCGATAAGGATTGACCTTGGTCCTACGTATTCTCATTAAAAATGAGAAATCAGGGTTACGTAGTTCTTTAGGAGAAACGATTTGGAAAACAATTGAGAAAATGATTTGATTTTTTGGAGGTGAACCTGACAAGGACTGGCCTTGCTCTTACGTATCTCACAGGGGAGAATCAAGGATCACGTAGTTCTTAAAAAGATATATGTTGGAAAACATTGATATTTTGTATTTTTTTGAAATTTTATATTTTTTTTGGTATTTTTGAATTACTTGAAAATATGTGTCACACGACACGAGCGGTCGGACAAACACTAAAAGGGAAATAAAATTATTTTTAGTATTTTTGAATTATTTGGAAGAAAGTGTCACACGACGCGAACTGCTGGACAAACACAATAAAAGAAAAAAAGAGAACATTTTTTTGAATTTTTCTATATTTGTAATTTTTATAATTTTCAAATATATTTGTTTTTTTTAAATAAAATAAAAATAAATAAATCAATCAAAGGATGAAATTATTTAAGAAGGATAAAAGTGGAAAACAAAATATAGGGATATAGCATCTTGACCCGCAAGTGGGTCAAGAATATCCCAAATTGTAGGATGAGAACATCCTTGTCCATCGTGAATGTTGTTTGATTCACTTGCATGTGTCATGAATTTCTTTACATAGGTGAGGGAGGGATCATCTCAGACAATCAAACTTCCTTACCCATTATAGGAGGGATCATTCTGTAAAATGAAACTTCCTTTCCATTGCTAAGAAAAGCTTTGATAGAGTTGTCTTTTCACGACATTACAACGAAAGTCTCCAAGTTTTTAATATCTATTTGGGTAAAAAGACAAAAGACATAACAATAATAATAACAATGTCTCGTAATTTATTGGCATGATGTCTCGTTAAAACCTCCTTGGCCAAAATCCTCCTTAGGGAAAAAAATATCAAGGTAGTAAAGAGTACATTGTAAAATGTTGTAAAGTAAACACAAACTAACTATAATAAAATTTCAAGTGAGGAACATTCCCTGGTGTATTGATTATATTTCGACTATTTGTGTTCCCTGAATCTGCTTCCCGGTCAAACAATTGTCATCCTTTTTTTCCCTATGTTCCTCCGATCAACATTCTCCACTCTATTGGTGCTGCAGAACTCTTTGAGCTCCTCCATTTGCATGAACTTAATCGCTCTTGTCTTGAGCTCATCGAGATCTACCATAGGCTTTTGCATAAGCTATCGACAAACAAGCATGGCATGAGGGCTCTAATGAGGTGATGCATTGCCTCCTTTGGATTCATGTTACTGATATTCAGCGAAATCTTTGCAAACTGCTCTATGAACTCCCTCAAAGGTTCCTCCTTTTCTTGGCGTATATTCATGAGGGCTAGGGAGGTAAGACAGTGAGGTTTACTAGTGATGAATTGGATGCCAAAGCGTGTTGTCGACGTTTTGAAAGAATCAATTAAGTTAGATGAGAGCCTCGTAAACCAACTAAGGGTGGGCCTTTCAGTGATGTTGGAAATATACGATAAAGGATTTTGTCTTCCAAGGTGTATAATCCCATCTGGGTGGTGAAGACATTGATATGTTCTTCTAGGTTGATAGTACTATCGTATTGACTCATGGTTAGTCCCTTCCATCATGCTGGAAGCTCAACGTCCAAGATCCCATCCACGAAAGGATGACGTCTTGGTGCCCCTATTCTTGCCCTTGTTTGGTTAGTATGAGTTAGTGCCCTAGACCCTTCCTGTGTTGATGTTTTCTCCCACTCCTCTTCCTCACGTGACCCTTCTCCCCTCTAGGAAGGCTGCTCCGCCTGTCTACAAATTCTTTGGTTTTCTGCCCTAAGGGCATTAACCTCTTCACCACTCTTATGTTGTACCTCCTCCAATTGGTGCTATATTTCCCTTTGCATTTCAGCCAGTGCCGCGTTGTAATCCGTCTTTGTTCTCATTGACACCATGTCTCTTGAGATAAGCTTGGCCCTACAGTGGGCGCCAAAATGTTCTTGTATAGAGATCTAAGCGATATCAAGAGTCTCCTTCTTTGACTTATGCTCCTCGTAACATGTCTTTGAACTGCTCCTCGTGACCTGTCTTTGAACTGCTCCTCTAACGACACTCCCAAAGGGTGGGTACCTACAGACACTCCAACGCTCAAGTTAGGAATACTTCGATAAGATATCTAAGGGATGATTGAACTCAGAAAAGCATACCTTCTATAAACATGAACCTTTATATTTATATTACTTGTCACTAATCATGTCCTTATTACCTCTTTATTACATTCCGTTCTGTTTATATCCTTTCATAAATGTTAATAACTTTTATCAATACCGTATCATAATTGTCGATATTGTCGAGCGCCCCATTATTTTTCCTTACTTCATTTGGAACTTCCACTTGCTAGTATGCTCGTAAGTTGCCCGTGTTGGGCCAATACACTTGCACCCTTTGGCTAGGCCGAGATATATATGACCCTTAATGGTGACCATCTTGACCATCCTAACTAAGCCACCCTACACCGCACCAATTGGAATAGGTCGAGATATACTCGGCCCTTAAGCTCCTCTATACACCTCTCAACCACTCCTACACCTCCAATATTGGAATGGGTTGAGATATACTCAGCCCCTTGTGCCTCCATGTTCCCAGCCTACTTAGCTCCTCTATACATCCCAACTTACTTAGTTTCTCTATACATCACAGTCTGCTTAGTTTCTCTGTACATCCCAACCTGCTTAGCTCCTTTGTACACCCTAGCATGCTCAGCTCCTTTGTACATTTCAATCTGCTTAGCTCTTTTGTACTTTCCAACCTGCTTAGCTTTTTTGTACATCCCAACTTACTTAGTTTCTATGTGTTTACGTTCATTACTACATAACATTAACTATTATGTATTTTTACTATCATTCAAGAAAACACCATTAAAAAAGTTTGAAATCCATAATATAAATATTATATTTTGTTTTAAAGTAAAATTTAAAAACAAAACTAACGTTATAAGTTATTCTAGAAGAAAAGCAAGAATATTTTATAAAGATGAATATCAAAATTTACTCATCAACAAATTTTAATATCATTAAAAAAAAAGGAATTAAAGAGACTATAAAATAAAGATATTTTTCCTTTTGCAGGAAAAAAAGCCTATTTAAAATTCTTTTCAAACTAAAAAGACAGATTGATAATATTTTTTTAAAGTTTAATTATTTATTTGATTCTTGTTATTTTCAAAAAATATTAAGTTGATTCTTCTGATTTTTTAATTTTAATTTGATTTTGTCTTGTGAAAATCGACGATTTTTGAAAAGTTAATGTATTTTAGTTTTTTGTCAAATTTTTTAAAATGGATAGAAGAGAGGATAAACATAAGTAAGGAGCAAATCAGTAATTATTTTTTTTATTAAATGCATTATACTTTAAAATGATTAGAAATTGAAAATCATAAACTCAGTTTCTCTCTCTGTAGCGAAAAGTTTCTCACCCTAACACCAATAACGTTCGCGTTTTGGAAAGGTTGTGCGTAGCGTTTCGCCCACTGGTTGAAACCGGAGCACAGTGGAAGTTGAACAGAGTTGGGGATGGAGGAGAACTCGAGAGGTTGGGATTCCGGAATGGTGATGGAAACCCTAAGGCAAAGAGGTTGGTGTTTGGAAGACACAGACAATTTGAAGGCCATCATCGTCATTCAATCCGCACTCGCTGATGAACCTTCCAAATTCCTACGTTCTGTCGAGTCAGAGCTCCTCAATTCGGACCTCCGATCCATTGGCGCCAAGTCTCTACCCCAACCCTCTCTTCTTCGCAATGCTTCATCTTTTCTTCACGGCCCAAAAGTTCTTCAGGCAATTTCTTCACCTTTCCACCTATTAAAACTACTGGAGGGTGAAAAATGTGTTTTTTATTTTAATTTTTCTTTTTTCTAATTCTGATAGGATTTGGTAACTCGTATTATTTGTTTGTTTATTTTAAAATTCGAAATTTGTTGGCTTTAGCAGATAAATTCGGTGAGGGACATATCTAAGAGCAGCGTGGATGAGTTTTTGAGGAATTCAGGTGATCGGAGAGTTCTCAGATTGTGTCTCACTGATGGTCACTCCGAAATAACTGCCGTGGAATATTCTCACGTTCCTTCTATACCCGACAATGTTGTTCCGGGTACTAAGGTAATGCCGTTCTTGCTATGAATTGCAGCAACTGCGTGTACCTTTATGATTGTGAGTTTGTGATCGAATGCATGGCATAGTCTATAATAAACCTTTGAAAATTTCGTTGATTTATAACAATGTTATAAATGGGGAAACCCTGTTCTTTGATATAGTGAGATATTGCGAACACATGAAGACAAGATACTTTGTACGACATGCTCATAGGATAGGAATACGGGAAATGTTTAAATTTAGGATAGGATGCGCTCTGGAATACGGGAAATGATTTATAACAACTGCTATATTCTGTTGACTATCATTAATATGTCTTGATTGCTGACCTGCTTTATGTTATTATAGTGTGTGGGATGTTTGTACTTTGTGATTATGTGATCTGTTGCCTCTGTCTCGTGTTATGTGTCAATTATAAATCAGTTTTACCTTTTATGATACTGTTGTGTTTCCATTGGACAGATCCGTTTGGAAAATAAAGTTGCAGTTCACAGTGGAATTGTTTGCTTAACTCCTAAAGTATTGACTGTATTAGGAGGTGTTGTTCAGTCACTCTACGATGAATGGGAGATGAATAAAAAATATTCAGGATTCTCCCGGTCATCTTTAAGAAAGCTAGAGAATCGTGATACAGGTGGTCCTCCACAGTTTGTGAAGCTGCAGGTTGGATCTTACTCAGGTCAAAAGGAACATTCTTTTGTCATTCTTTCCCTTTTATTTTTTAGTATGTGCAGTGTTTTTCTCTTGAAGATTGATTGTGATTTTGGTTTGTCATTATTGTTCATAATCAAGTGATTCTTGTTATTAGCACGGAATTGGAATTGATAACTAAGTAAATTGTTATATGGATGATGATTATTGATGTTCATCCTGCCTTCTTTTGAGGCTACTCATATTTTTGATGATTATTTGCAAGAACTGCTTGGTGCAGTAAATTACACTGGCCTCCAACATTTGGAAATCTTATGGAAGCAACCCTTCAAATATTGAACGTCCATCACATTGTTAGTTTTTGTAATACTGATACCTCCTATTAATGTTTAACAGACCACTTTATACAGATAAAAGAGACTCCTGGAACTAACTTCTCTTTGATATGATTTCCATTCCATTGAAATAATCCGTCAAGGGAAAAAACTAATGGCTAATTTGCAGGATTCAGTAATTTCAAGGGAAGTTTGTGAATTCTACTAGTCTTAACTGTTTCTGGAACAAATCTGGATATCCTATTGGTGCTCTAACAATAGACCTTCAAACACCAAATGTGGTGTTTTTTCATGATAGTTTGCATGGAATTGACAGAAACATGATCTCCAACAGGTATTACAGATTATAACTCTAGTAGAAGTCGTAAGCCAGTTGCTGATGTTGGTGAAGCTGAGATGAGACCAACAGGTATTGCAGATTATAATTCTAGTAGAAATCATAAGCAAACTGCTATGCTCAGTACAACTGAGAAGAGACCAACTGATATCCCGCAAGGCCCCAATCAGAAAGCAGATATTTTGGACGTAAATCTAGAATCCAATCTACCTCAACAAAGAGCTCAAGACAAGGCTAGTAGTTCGGGCACAAGGCCAAAAGAAGGTGCTTCCTTTGTCGTATATTTTGTCAAGTGCTTTTGGTATATATAATATAATCTTGAAGTGCATCTGAAATTGAGTCCACAACAGGAAAATGTCTTTTTGAATTGGTATTCTTTTTTCACTTGTTATTTTAGTTGGTTGAAATGGGTTTTACTGGCCAGGTTCTATTAATAAGCAAAGCTTAATCTAAACCGGCATACTTGTGCCCTGGAGAAAGTGCCTCATTGGTTGGATGTTTTATATGATATGAACAATCAGACTTTCTGCATCTCTTTCGGAATGAACTAACAATGAAGTTACATATGCAATATAAAATATGAATCAAACCCTACCGAATCCATTTTTTATTTATTATTCAATGTTCTTTGTCTCCGATGGTATTAATGTGGTATTGATGTTTGCCCTGTTTACAGTTGTGGAATCTGTTCCTGTGCAAAATCAAGCAGCTGCCCAAAAATTACTTCAGAAGCTGAATCAACCAAATCAGAATGATCGACGTGGTAGGGGTTGGAAACATAGGGGCAAAGGGAAAGAAGAAGATCCAGTTGTATTCACTCTGGAAGAATATGAAAATAGAAAGGCCCAGACAAAGCTTACTAATATGGACAAGGATCTATATATCAGTCATGATGAGGATCTTGCTAGGCAACTTCAAAATCAACTAAACCTTGAGGATTCTCGGGTCAGTACCTTATACTTTTAGTAATATTTGTGGATTATGCTGTTTTGTTTTTCTTTTTTCTTCATCACTAATAGTTGGTCCAATGTCTTATTATCTTATATGATTTGACTTGTTTAGGAAGGATGGGGCGTGGGTACTCATGAAGCCAAGGCACAAGATATTAGGATGAGTATGTTCACATATGAAAGGGATTCTGAAAGCAGCCATCAAATGGCACAAGGAGGAAGAAGAGGAAGGGGAAGGGGTAGAGGAAGGGGAAGAGGAAGGGGGAGAGGAAGATATGGTTGACTAAAATATTCTTTTTCCTCTTCTTTTTCTTGTGGAGATGGAAATCGTGGTTCATAGTGGTAATGGTTCCATGGTAAAATCCAATGACCAGACCAACTATAGCATTGGGTTCAGTTTTCAAGGTGATGAATCCTGAAAAAAATTGTGACAAACCTTTAGGTTTTCTTTGTTACATGTATCATAGTTTGTTGGTTATTTTATTGCATTTTTTTTCCACATAGATTGATCAGTGAATTTATCATCAGGTTTCTTATTTTGAATGTAGTTGAGCCATGAGTCTTATCTCCTTTAGCCTCGCTGATATTCTGAACCCGAACCCAACCGAATTCTCTTGTATACTTGCATTAGTAAAGAGAAATGTGCAACTTAAAGAAATTCTGGAATGAAGATATAACATATGAATGACAAGGTTTGAATCAGTCGTTGCAAGTGTTTTAGAGTTTATATTCCCTAATTACAAGAAATTTGTTTCACCAAAACAAAATAAATAATATACAAATAAGGAGACGCTGGATTTAATAAGTGAAATAGTTAAAGAGTGAGATACTGTATATTTTGGTAAAAATAATAAAGATAGAAGGAAAAAATTGTGGAATCACTATAATTTTTCTTATATGTCTATTCATAATTTTATCTCTATTTTTACTATATAATGATCCAACCTTTAAACATTTTTTTTTCTATTTCTCTCCTCTCTCTCTATATCGATTTGGCTTGAGTTGTCATAAGAAACTTAAATGATAAGCTATAGATATTCCTTATTTGTCAAGAAAAGAAGACCCAACAATGTATGGAGGACGAATTTTCTCATTAAACTTTCTCATTAAATACTATTCTATTGGCTGCGAATGGTTGTTGAAATTATTAGAGTCTCAATGTCGTTGAAATGTTATTAATTCTTTTGCATACTAGTCAATCTTTATTGAAAAAGATATTATTTTATTTTTGTTTTGCTTTATTATGATTAAAAGTAAAGATTCATCTTAACTTTTTAACGACAAATTCTAACAACACAACTTTACTTTAATTTGTCATATGTAAAGAAATATTAATTCATTAGTGCTTCATTTCAAATTATTTCTATATCTATCTTAACACAGATAACGGTAAGATTAAAAGAGCAGAAAATAAAAATCAGTGGCAAAGCTTTATAGGGACGAAAGCAAACAAGTGTAGATAGTGATTAAGGAGAATGCACTTGTTCCATATATTTGTTCACTTGTAAGGTACAAGTGATGCAATGTATGTAGGAGCAAAAGAAACTTTCAAGCTACTCACAACATGTAGAGAATGAATTTTAATAACTTGCCTGAATATTGGACATCAAAATTATTGGTTAAGGTTCGTTACAGATTAAAATAATTTTTTATGACTTCATTTTCATTTGGTAGCCTAATACGTACAAGCATGTTTAATTAAAAGAAGTGAGATTAGATGAAGATGGACATAAATGATCAGTAGCCGAACTATTAAATGTCCAAGAACGAACAATGAAGAAGAATTATTATCATTACATGGAGACTCATTCTAACTAGATGGTGTTGAAGGAGTAATAGAAACCTGATGTGAAACACTGTGAATTGTGAATGTTATGAAAAGGCTAACATTTTCTAAAGAAAAAGTATTATTTGTTGATTTTCTAAAGAAAAAGTATTATTTGACACTCACATTTTCTTTACATTCATTGGACAATTTGAAACTGTTTTTCATAATAAAATATTAAATTAAAATAATAATAATAAAATAAATATAAAAAATTATAATAAAATAATAATTTATGAAGCTGTAACTTGAGTGTATGAAAAAAAAAAAAAATACAGGTATCAAAACATCATCACCCTTTTCTAAAACGAATTGTCAGTTAGTAGAATCTTTGTAGAAGTGTATTATAAACAGCACCATAATTCTTTTATAAAACTACAACGCATCCCCTAAATATGAAATTATCTTCAGTGCGGAGGCACTTACGAAGAAGGCGTCAGACAAAAAGGATCAAGTAGATTTATAATGAAAATATTAACTTCAAAATAATTACTCTAGAAATTATATTAGAAACCATTTTCCCCAATTCGTTCACACTACAAAATTCTCACCAAACATGAAAACTAAACTTTAAGAAAATTACCCCAGCAATTTATAAAAAATAAAATTACCTACAGTACCATTACTAGTTTTCCCAAAACGACAGAATGGTATCTCCAGTAGAAAAAGGCTGCATTATGCATAGACATCTACCATCTACATACATAGTGTTAGCGTATGGTGAAGGAATATCAGCAATGGCACCACATCGATTCCTCAGTGCAGTGCAATACCACTGAACCAATACAAGTGCTAAAGTGGGGGCCAGCCAGGTCATTAGGTAGTGAGAAGTGGATGGTGCTGACACACCAAATAATTGCATGCGTGACTGCACCGACACCACAAACAAATACCTATTCAATTCCCACAACACAAGCAACACATTTTGGGAGACAAACATCTAGGATTTACAAACCTAAATGGCATTGCAAATTCATCTTACAACATGGAAAAACGCAAGAACCATGTTGCTGAGTAATTTGGAACATTAACACTAACATGCCACCGAACATGCAGGAGATGCTAAAACATCACCTGCTACAGCTATAGGTTGGATGTTGGCAGTGGCAGCAGCTTCAAGACGTTCCCATGTCACTCTTCGCTGCTCAGCTGCGGCACTTGACCTTGAATCTTCCTCCTTCAACTTGAGTTGGCAGGCAAGCACCAGTTCCTCGTCCATCTGAGACAGCATCTTCCTCATGTTCTCGGTCTGGTTGAGCACTGCTCGGTTCCAGTGATATTGGGTGTTATGTACAAGTGCTGTGAACACAAGAGGCAGAATCACCTCCCGGTTTTGGGAGACAACATCGAAGATGTGTTCGTTGTTCCATAGCAAGTGAGCTCGTTCAGCCACCTGAACAAAGATACTAATAAGAAGACTGATAGATAGATACTCTTCATAATAGAAATACTAACTACATGCCCTCTGATACACTTTCTATTTAAGGTTGAAAATTTTACTGAAAATCACAAAACTGTGTTGTTTACATCTCACTTCGTGTTCAATGAGATACATTCATGATTTCTGATAAATTTTTTAACTAACTAATAATAAAGAACGTATCAGAAAAAGTTTGTTGAAAAATATATGGTCAGTCAGACAGTGTTTCATCACAGTTATCATCACCGAAACAATGCAACAATCTAGTCTTTTACTGCAAGCTGGGATCGGTTGCATTGATCAAACAAGCCATAGTATATATCACGTTTATAGAACAAGCAATTGATCTCTAAACCCTTCTTAATGGTTTCCAATAGTTTGCTGCTACAGTTTTGTGACATGTTCAAATCATTCAAGGTGAGATTGTTTCTACAACTTTTCTATTTAATGCATTAGTCTTAATCTTGTCTCATATGTACACTCATCCATCACACCATTCTCACCAGAGCTCCAAAACCATGTAATTGGAAATTGCATTGCATGACACCAAGGCTACATCAATTTATATATCCAAGTATATCAGAAAAACTAATTAATATCAAAAGAGCCAGAAAAAAGGATTGACAACATAATGGTATTTACAAGCTGAATCCAATTTCTTACTATTTTACACGGAAGTTCTCTCTATAAGGTGACAGGAATATGTATTAAGTTTAATCGACACAAGCTTACTCTTTCATATGAAAATGATGCTAAAAGAGCAGCAGATTAACCGAAATTACCTGGTAATGATAGCTGTTGAGACAGCAAGCTATTCGTCGGAACAGTGGGACCATAACCTTCTGAAATTCAGTCATGATTGTGGCATCCAAAACCTCTTCTAACTCACTTATGAACATTAGCTCCTTTTGGCTATTTGTTACAGGCCAGTACTTCAATAGCCCCGTTATCACCGTGCTAGCCAGTGTTGGATCCTTATCAATGAACTGTAAAACACAATATGTTAACTGCTGATGATAACTACCAACAGATTTAGGTTTGTGTAAAGGCATTAAAACCCTAAACAGAAACATTTTGTGCTCCTCCTTCAATGGCAACGCAAACCCACAAATCACACTCCCAAAAATCTCCAGCAACTCAGCAATTCCATTATGACGTTCAGTCTCAAAAACAAATCGGTAGATGATATTGCTGACACATTTCCGTATGAAAGGCCTGTGTACCATGAATTTCCCATAGATTCTATGCAGAATTGCTTTCAGGCAATCTCTTTCTCTAGGGTCCTCAGAATCAAAAAGGTCAAGCAATCTAACAATGAACGCATTATCAATATGCAATTTTGCCACCTTTAGATCAAGCGCGTTATAATTTATGAATTGAAGGAGAAGATCATAAACAATTTTCAGGTGAGACCAGGAAGGATCAAACATAAGCTCTTCATCTTCTGTTTCTACACCAGAAGCACTAGGACGAAACTTAGGTGGGAAAACCCTGAACAAATTACTTGAACACATTTTACACATTGCAGCTATTGATGGTTCTGTGAACTTCGCAGATCCAGAAGAAACAAAATCAACAAGCTCTACTAATATTTGATGTTTAACATCTTGCTCTGTGCAATTCTTATCATAAACACTGCAGCAAAGATTCAACTTACTGATAAACAGGTTTTGCTTCTGTATATTTGAAACATCTTTGAAAGATATATGGGGATCAACTGCTTCCACTCCAGCACTCAAGCTAGCTGGAAATACCACAGATGATACCCGCTTCACTGCATTTAATTTACTTGAAATGGCAACCCCAACATTCGAATACTGAAAGACATTTGCAAAAGTAGTAGCACTCCCAGAATCACTCTGGGCAGAATCCGATGTGTCAGATTTTGGCAACTTCTTTGGCAATTTGCTAAGAATTTGCTTTAACATGGTGCCAATGCAGCAAACCTAACAGATAGAATACCAGTATGAGTTTATCAGTCAACCGAAATCCTACTCACTCCTTTTATTGGTGAAATGAACCACAAGAGCACCCGAAAATGTGCAATCATATTAAAAAAAGCAAACTAAGACCCGCATATGAGAGTTCATAGTGCATCGAGGACCAATTTATAGATTAAACCCAAGAACAAAAGGATAACAACTAAAGAAAAAAAATAAACAAAATCCAGTTAAAAAAAAAATACAGAAGCACAACCAATCTTGAACGTACTGCAGCAAATACAGACAAAATCAATAGGGAGACATCACTCCTTGCACAATATGTGTCGATGTAATAAACAGTAATTCGAAAAACGCATTCGGGGTATCTTCTAAAGAACTAACTACAAAGAGCAACAAGTTCTAACCAGATCTAAGGCTCCTTTGCAGAATTCAGTAGATAAGGACGAGTTTCATAATTTTTATTTTAAAGCCAGATGAAGTTCATCTCAACAAGTATTTAAATAAAATCGAGAAGAGCAAGAATCAACAAACAGTAAATTAATACAAATTTAAAAACTTTAAGCAACAGTGAATGGCAAAAACCAAGATCGGGGTGTAAGTTAAAAAAATTACAAAGAACTTGAGGAAGCAATAAAGCACGGCACAATCCTTGAACCTTACGTGACCATTACCAGACAATTTTATCCATTAAGAAAATAGTTAAAAGAGAGTCCCGAACAAACAAGACAAAACACAGAAATCAGTACATTTAAGAATTTAAAAATCTGAAAACGTGGTAATTGAGAGAGAAGCAGAAACGACCAACCTGATTCGTTTGGGAAAGAAAAAATTGGGGAGAAGAGAGTGAGAAGTAGTCAAAGAAGTAAGAAGCATTATAGAGAAAGAGAAAGAGAAAGAGAAAGAGAAAGAGGGTGTTTTATTTGTTGGGTGGTGAAGAAAAAGAAAGAGAGTTTGACGTAGAAAATGAGAGATTTGTTTATGGTTTGTTTGGGGAATAGAGAGAGGTGAGACCCTATCTGGGGATTTCCATGACCGATTCCTGGATTGAAGAGGACAACCGATGCGACATGTTACTTACAATTCTACCGCTTCCTAACCCCACTCCCTAAATAATTAACGTCTCATGCTATAACTTTTAATTTTCTGTTTATTCAGACTAGTCTTTTTTCTTTTTTTTTACAACTTCTTTTTATTAATGTTATATATTGAGCCCACAATGAAGAGAAAAACATGTGTATTAATACAACGGTGATTGTATTGTGATTAATACCCCGAATTTTGGCACCTCCTAAGATTTTGCTTTTCAAAATGTACACCCGAAATATAACTTATTTTACATTTTAATTATATAATCCAAAATATATTTTGATTTCAAGGGAATTAAAAAACTGTGTGGTGGTAGCAGACAAATGTAGTAGTGACCCATGCCACAACTCTCAAGGACCCATTCACATAACACGTAACAATATCACCCTTTTATGATACACATTCATTATTCCTTATCATCCATATGCAGGTACTTACAATTTCTCAACACTTCCAACCCATAAGAATAGATCATCAAATCAACACTGCCCTTTTATTTTCTTTTCAATCTTAGTACTGCAATACCCATGTTGATGAGGTTGAAGAAGGTGTTATTGTTGGTTGCTTCAATGTTGCTTCAATGGAGGTGCAGGAAGAAGATGGGGGCGCCAGTAGAGAGGCACATGAAGGGGCTTCGCTGGAATTTAACTTTATGTTCACGAGCGTAGCTAATCATAACATCCCATCAGCTTCTTTATGCACCTCCATATATGTACTCCAATAATTTTTTTGTATTTTCCAATCAAAATGTAAATTTTATATTTCAAAATATATAATTTTTATATTTTGTATTCTCCGAAACATAAAAATTATATTTCAATTCATATATTCTAGGATACAAAATTTGAAGGAGGTCCAGGTTGAAATTATGGAAGTAGCGGAAGAAATGGCTTAACTTACCATAAAAACAGCAAATGAGAGACCCAAGTCAGCCTGCAACCTATAGATACATTTATTGGTTTTGGTATGTTGCGTCTTTCCTTTGAAGGGAAAGGAAAAAGAAATTATACTAATATACAGGCTTAGCCATTTTGACGAACAATTGAATATTGATGACACCTAAGAGTAGCATGACCATAAATGAAATGGAATTCAACTTTCCCCTTTCCCTTCTTTACAAGTAACACAAATTTTATATATTTAAGACATGTAGATCTTGATAAAAACAAAAACGAAGCTCTGACGAGGTTTGATCCAATCTGCACATGGGAAAGGGAGTTATGCCACTCCTCCAGTTATTGACAATCAATATTTAGGTGCTTTCTGCTGAAACCTGACTCACAACTCCAAAGTTGTTTGCAGACTTGGGTCTCCATTCGGTCCTACCCCTCACAATTTCAGCACCATCTTCAAGCCGAAGCAAGTGTTTGCACTCAAAAAGTCCACCGTCAGCTAAACTGCCTACATTAGCACCAGATATATCAGTCAGGGAATCCAGCACACTGTTCCTGCCACACTCCCTTCTGTACTCCAAAGTCATGGCACACAACTCATGACTCTCCAAAAGTGGTTGTGGAGCACTCTGCAGTAATCAAAAGCAAAATATTTTTGGTTTAATGGATTCAACAAAATCCAAACTAAACGAATAAAAATTATTGTTTACCCTTACAAATAAAACACTAATAAAAAAGGGGACTCTAAAGTAGGACACGAAAAGATGAAACGAGGCAAAACTATAATACAAAAAATTGATATTTTCGAACGACTTTCACTTGATGGGACAGGAAATCTGAGAATGCAATACTTTTGTAAGCTAAACCTGCAAAAGTATTGAGACTCAAGCCCAGTTTACTCTAAAAAAAAAAGAACTGTCAGTTGCTTTGGCACACTGTGGGTGTTGCATAATAACAGTATATGTATCACCATTGAACCTGTCTTTAAAAAAGGTCAAACGAGCTCTACCTCCAGAAATTAAGGACCGATTAAATAAGAATTCAATAATAGAAGATCAATTACCTCCAGAATCCACCCAATGTATTTCACATTGTTAACATGCTGGTTAACATCTAGATCACTCCATCTAGGCTGTAAATAGAGATAAATAACAGAATTGGAAAACATCTGATATACTTAAGAAAATAAATCAATGTTAGCAAAGAGTTCGCATACACTTAAACCAGTGCGAATGAAATTAGCTGAATCATCAAGTTTGGATAGCTTTCTTTTATCCTCTTCCACAACTAGAGCAGAATCCACAAAATAAGCGCCTATCTCTCCCCTGACTTCTTCGGGAATTTTAGACAGTTTCCTTGTCACTTTATTCATCATGACCCAAACACTGTAGAACGTCAAAATAAAAAATCAACCAATCAGAAAACTGTTACAATCTCCTAGCACCAAGGTGCAGCAGATAGATGAGTTTGTTTGTACTTCATAGCAAATTAAGATTGTATTAAATACTGTTTGTGGATTCAGAAATTCTCATCGGCAAAAAATCTAAATACTGCAATTGATCGACTTTATCAAGATTTCTAAAGGCATGAAAAAAGCAAGTTGAATGTTAATATTTTATTAAGATTAAGTAAATATGATAACACATAACTTCACAAGCAGAGCTGAATCACTAGAGAAATATTCAGACTCCGAAAAAACACTTCAAAACATGTATATATGCAACAGAAAAAAGGATTCCTGAAACTGGTACCTGGAGGCTCTTGTCAAGATTTCACCCGTTTGGGCATCACGCACAAGCCAATCACGACGCATACCATTCTTCCCTGATGCGGAAACCCAAGTGTCGACTTGAACAACATCACCCCTGAAGCAAACATAGATTCAGTCAGCTTCAGATGAAACAGAATCATTATTTATCGTCGAACAGAGTAAATGTAAAAATAGGCACATGGTATAAGTTGCTTCTTTTGAAAACCTGTGTATGCACCGAATTTATTACCATAATAAAAGCGAAATATACAATTTTACTATGAAAGGTAAAAATATCTATACATAGTAGTTTATTTATTGCCCTCTCATATCCAGTCTAACAGAGGTACGGCAACTTCCCATAACTCTCTATGTATAAAACTTGTTTATTATATTTACTACCATCCAGGAAGAATTTCATGTGCATGGCAGAAGTATTTTATTCACAACTTCAGATAACGAAAAATAAAATTATTTTCAATATGATCTATAATCCATTCCAAGCACGCATTAAATCCCAAGTTTCCAACTCATATGCCACTTTTTGCAAAAACAGGATGCCCAAGCAACAAAACTGCAGAAATAAATTAAAAATCAACCAGATATTATGAAAATTTAAAGAAAAGATGACGACAAAGACAAAAGAAGATATCGACAGACGAGAGCATGGATGCTTTTGCAATTCACTCTATACAAAGCCAAGTCAAACCAACTTACCATTTAGGATACCGATCAACCACAACCTGCATCTTGGTAACCACCCAAATCAAGTTCTTCTTACACATTTCAGGCGTGGAGCCAAAGCCATCACCAAGAAGCCCCGCAGTCTTAACATGATTAAGAGCTGTCTCCTGTTGTTAAGACAGATACAAAATAAAATAAAATAAAAACACCGACATACAACTTGACAAAACTTAGAATTGGAGTTTTATTTCGTAGCATGCATGCAAACAAACATTTAGTATACCAATTATCTATATAAAATAGGATTAAAGTTACAGTTTAAACTTTGAAGTCGCATGCGAATATTTATCATACAGATTTCCAATTCTGACGGGAAACACCGCTGGTAAGTTGTTTTTTCATGAGCTGACCTGCAAATGATTCATCAACGTCTCTATAGACGCGGTTTTGTCAGCGCCAATTTCGTAGGACCGAATTGAGAAGTTCTGCCTGAACACAAGCCCGTCCTCCACAATCTTTCCTATCCCAAAGGGGTCAACGAGCATGTCGGGGCGGCGCGGCTTCCAATCGAGCATCATCCACTGCTTCTCCGCAGCTAGGAAGGCGGTGGTGATGGCGGCGAGAAGCATGCTCCAGTCCGGTAACTGGTTAATGAAAGTCCTGGGAGCATGAGTGAGTGGCGATGAAGATGGCAAATCATCCTCAACCTTCACGGTGTCGTTAACCTTGGGAGGGGCATGAGCGTTTGCCTTCACCTGCAAGCCACCGCATAAACCATTTCTCGGTTGGAGTCCTCTAAGGCTCGCAGAGCCACCACCCGACTGCGTCTGCTTCCCTTTTCCAGAGTCCGGCGAAGGCACAACAGGGATAAACGACGCCGTTACGGCTGTTGCAACCATCGTGAATACTCCTACGCCTGCATGGAAAGTTGAAACATCATTACAAACAGAAACATGTTAACATCCAAATCGTGAGGCCAAGAATATTTGAAGAAAACAACAACATCAATCGGAAATTTCAGTTACAAAAAGAAAAAAAAAAGTATAAAGTGTAAGTTACGACTGATTTTTCAGACTCCAATTTATCGGTGAATTAATGTATAATAAATGCGAAAGTCGGTGCAGATCTGAGTTTGAATATAGAAAACGAAACACCACAAACCAAGATTGATGCTATTGAAAGAAAATTTTAAGAAAGCATTGGTATTAGTATATTATAATTGACAGAAAAATGATGAGTTGCAAGGCAATGCATATGAGAATCGAGGAGAAAGCGATTGAAAGAATGATGAATGGATAGAAAGCCCGGGGTGTGTTACATTGGATTTGAGAGACCCGAATGTTCCATTGATTTGTGAAGCGAAATTAAAAAGGAAAAAAAGAAAGAAAAAAAAACGAAGAATGGAAAGTTGGGAGGAGGGTGGCGGGAAGAAACGCAGCGTTTTATGTTGATACCTTGATGAATGAAAGGGGAGAAAAGAAGAGAGGGGAGAGGAAGTGGATGGCGAAGAAAGAGAAAGAATGCACTCCTTCGTTTTCCCGTTCCAATCTCTCTCTCTCCTTCTTCTTGTTCTCTCGTTTTGGGAAGGGAATCCAAAAATTATGGATGTTGTTGTGGTATTTTCTGAATTCCAAAAGTAAAAGGTAAAGAAAGAATATTAATAATAAGGCGTGTGTCTGATAGGGCCAGCGATTGTTAGTGAAACCCAATTACACTCCAAACGCTTTCTTATATACAACACACCAACTCGCCCTCCCGCCCGCCTCTCTTCTGTTTCCAACTTTTTTTTTTTCAAATAATTTAATAAGTTCGAAATAATAAATAAAATAATAGTAATTTACAGATTAAACTTCCTCGTATTTTTTCTGCTAAATATTCAGTGATTTAGTTAACCCACATATTAGTAAGCAGCAACATATAATTTTATTTTAATTATTATGACATCGAATTAAAGAAACTGATTCAATTGTAATAATTTAGTTTTCAATGAAGTTTTACGTATTGCTATTAGTAGCTTCTTAATTATGTTCACCACAACTAATATGTTTATATATATTCTCTTCTATAATATGTTGCAATCAAACCAAACTAACACTACGTACCAACTACCTGTTTTGGTCTTTCCTCAAAGTCTTTTTTCTCATCTTCAATCTTTACTCTAGAAGTGATAAAGACTTCTCATATTCATTTTTTAACTTTTTTATTCTTATCCATCATAATTCAACTAACAGAGTAAATTTATAGGAAAGAAGAAATTGAATAAGATAAAAAAATTATGTATATATGTAATACTAATATATATAGAAATACCATGTTCGAGTTATACGTATCATATACACAATTTAATAAGAAAAAAAATAATTTATAGCTTAAATAGGTGCAAATATGTGAAGATAGATGAAAGAGAGAAAATGAGTAAAAAAGAGAGAAACTTTTTGTATTATCGTTGTTGTTCTTCTCGCATTTGGCAAAATAGTCTTTGGAGTGGATTGACCATATTGTTAACATGTGATTGAACTTCAAATCACCACAAGAAAAAAGTTCACCTACAAAGGTTCTTTTATGTTCAAGTTAGTAAGAGATTTTAGATGAGTATTTGTGAGTAAAAACAATTATAAGATGAGATACTTCCTGTTATGTCATGTATTTATAGCCTTTTTAGGATTATGAGTACATGGTTCATGGATTATGTTACTGTTAATGGATTTAGTTTATATCATAAATAATATCATCTATCACATAGATATTATTACCTTTCCCTCTTTTTAGGGAGGTTAATATATCATATGGATCTCACACTCCGATTTTATGCTTATTGGGTTGTTTTGGGCCTAACAACAATAATAATATTGTAAATATGGACCGAGTAGGTACAATTGTCAAACAATTTTATGAGACTGTAAAATCATTTTTTAGAGAGAGAGAGAGAGAGAGCAAGCCTCCTCTTATATATGTACACAAAGGAAAAATATAAGAGAAGGATATGCATGCGGAACACGCAATACATGAATTTTATGTAATATCCCTCATGTATGGTTGCAGAAATTGGTTTGGTGAGGATATTAACAACTTGAAATCTTGTAAGTAAATGAATCAATTGTACGCAAACACAAACGAAATGTTGATCAAGCTAAAAATATTTTGATTTGGAGTACATGATAGGATTTGTGATGAGAAGAACTTCAAGGTCATCAAAATATATCTTGGGTAAGGATGAAGGCATGTGAAGTTCAAGAAGAAGGGTGGTGATTCAAGTGATTCAGTCAGAGTGATGGAATAACATGGTACTCAATTTCAATATTGCTTCGAGAAACAACTATTTTCTTAAGAGACCCATGAAACAAGGTTTGATCCAAGATAAACATAATAACCAGTGGCAGATTTTCAGTCATCTAAGTTTGAATCCTAATTTCCAAGGTTTGATCTATGAATTGCATTCAATCTTTCCTTAGAGTCTCTGCATTTTTTCAATTAGTTTTATTTGGTAGTCCAATTTCTTTCTAGCTTTATTGTTTTTGTCTTTTAAAATTTCTTGACATTTTGTCTAGAGTTTTCTTTTACATGTGACCTCTTGAGTCAAGATTTAAATCTCGCAACATTTTCACATTGATATTTGTCACTCTTTGCTTAAGCTACTGAGTTCTTTGTCAAGTGTTAAAGAGGATTTAAGTGGAAAAGGCAAAGAGAGTACTTTCAAAAAGGAGTTCGCAAGTGCGATACATGAGTGAACTTTTGAGTAAAACATGAGTGGTTTGAGTGTAAACACTTAATGAAAGATGAGGTCCATTTTAAATCTTTTGTCTATATTACTTGAGCTAACCATTTACTTTGTTTTGTGTCAATTGTTGTTTTTATAACTCTTTGCTAAAAAATATTGAGCAATTTAACATGTTCCAATAGAAACATTCTTCTAGAAGTGATTTTAGATATGGGTTAGAGAACTTGAAAGTACAGAGAAAGTGATACAAAGGGATGCACCTAGTGTTTGTTTGTCCTTGGGGGAGGATGTCAATGTTAGTGTGTATAAATATAATTGATTATGTATTTAATATATTATTCTATACATGTAACACCTAGCTGTTAGGGATCCTCAATTACTCCATGTAAATAGGAAATCTCCTATAATCCCTCCCCCTTTATTGAATATTAATGTAAAGATATTCTGCAGTGCCTATTTAAGAAAAGGGTGTTGCAGAATCAAAGACAAGTCATTCTGAAATACAATCTTGAAGTATTGGATTGAAGTATGTTTTCACATACCGTGATATTGTGACAGTCAATGCATTTATGACACAAATAATACATCTAAATGGCTAAATATGTGAGCTTAGAAGAAAACACAAACATGATGAGAGAAAAAAAAGGAGAAAATGCTATGAGAAAAAGAGAAGAAGGAATTAAGAGAGAGAAGAGAAAGAAAAGAGAGAAATAAGAAGAAGAAGAAGGAGAGAGAGAGAGAGGAAAAGCGAAAAAGAGAAGAAGTAGAAAATAAAGAACAACGTCTTGACTTCTCATTAGAAAGATATACTAACTCATATCTTCTTGTTTTGTTGCCTAGGGAAGACTTGTTCATCAAGGAACAATGACATCAACAATGGAAAGAAGAAAGGATGATCGAGAAGGAGGACACAAGCTTGGAAAGATGCGCATGACTTAGCGTTTTTGTCCATCCCTAATAAACCTATAGGCACCCAAAGTCATACCTATAGTTTGGTTGTTTGTCTACACAATATTATTTTGTTTTTCTTTGAGCACAACATCCTTGATTTAAAACTTTTTGGTATATTTTGCATGTAGGTATTTGATCTTGGAGGCAAACCTAAATCCTTTGATAATAAGAGATTTGTCTCTTCCCAGATTCAAATATCATTTTAGCTAGAATTTCTATTTTGGATTATTTTATATTTGTGTTCTTTGACTTATATTTGGGTTTGTTTCTAGAATCTTCTAGAATTCATGGTCAAATTATTTCCAAGAAAGGGATAATGATGAGATCTTTTCAATAAGGAGGGAATGTAGAGGACTATCCATTGATCCAATACAAGAAGAACTTAAGAAGGAATCATTGCAATTCAAAGGACCTATGACAAAGTCAAAGGCCAAAAGCTTGAAAGAACAAATCTCCTTAAAGCTCTTGATGTTCCATGAAGCTTAGAACTCAAAGAAGATGAAGATCATGGCTTGGAGCCCACTTATATAATAGTTTTTAGCTTTTAAAAATATTTTGAGTTTTATTTTTTGTACGTTCTATTTTACTTTTTGTATACTCGTTGGGTGAAGAGTCTGTGTTTGCAACATTGAATTCTCACGTTTGTTATGGGCCCAACGTCTTTGAGCCATCTTTTGTGATACCTAGGCTATATATACTTGCATCACAAACATATGTAAACACTTTTGATAATCATTATATGAAATTTGAATTTATTGAGAAGGGATTCTCTTGATTCTTGTCATAGAACACTAGTTATTATCAAAGATTGAGATTTTTGTGGCAAATTTTCATTGAATCGTCAATATACTAGTTTGTGGCTTCTCCATCTCTTACTTATTTTCACGTTCTTCTTTGATTTTCTTTGTTTATGTTGCTAGAAGAGTCAAATTCAGAAACGATCGTACTCTTTCTTGAATAGGATCGTATCAAAGTTGAAGAAGGTTGCAAGAACTCTTATTATTATATTTATGAAAAAAATAAAGAATGTGAGTTCTTGTTTGAGTTATTGTTGTGAAAAGAACCATGGTCGCCTTTATTCTGAGAAGTATTGGATCAATTGCAGTTTGATTGAGAATTGTTTGAGGACCATGGTGTAGAAGCATTTTTGGCTTCAAGAAATTGTTTAAAAGCTCGATTCTTGTCAAAGTGTTCTTCTTAAGCAAGTAGTAGGGATTTAATGTCTTCGACATTATACGGGTTAAGAGGAGAAGTAACACAGGTGATGAATGGATCATAATTTTCTTAAAGATTGTCTAGAATGACTTTGATATGTTCATTAGCAGTAATTGGAGAACCAACGACAACTAGGATGTCTAAAAGGTAAAATATAATGGTGGGATTTTAAGCTAATTCTTGAGTTTCTTAACCTTTACATGTGTTTGAAAAGTTATTCCATATTTGGAAGGAAGATTCAAGACCCACCATTTTAGTGAGTAAAGGAGTAGTCATTGAAGTGAACATCTTGTGCATAATAAGACCTTGTGATTAATCAAATACTTTGAATAAAGTGAGCTTGATCCATTTTAGAATGTAAAGCCTGTTATAATTATTGTTTAATCATTGAAGGTTATTGGAAGAAGAAAATATTGGAATTAGAAACTCTAAACATGTTTTAAAGAGATTTGAACTCTTGTCCTTTTATAAAAATCAACTATCATGTGTAGAAATTAAGTTTTTGTAATTGTATAAGGATAAAGATAAAAAATACAAAATTAATTTAAAAACAAACATGCATAAATAAGAAACTATAGTAAAAAAAAACAAAGAAACCATTTAAAAACAAAATATAAGATAAAGATAGCCTACAGATAAAACTAAATTTTAATGAAAAAGATAATGTTCAAAATTTCATACAAAAACAATATAATATTTTTGTGACGAGGTACTTTTTAATACTTTAAGATCCAATTTGAAAGGATTTAAAACAAAAAAAAAATCTAAAAATATATATAGTTTTTGGTTAAAGGAGTACAAACAGTGACATAAAATTAAATGAAAATCAAATGGACAAAACAAAGAAGTAAATAACATCTTATCTTTCGTTAGATACTTAGTTGGTACATTATTGACTAATCATTTTTAAAAAAAAAAATCTTATAAAGAATTTGAAGATAAAAGTATTAAACAATTTAAGTTAAAAGTTAAACACAAAAGATATTTAATCTAACACTTATTTCATATATGTCAAATATATATATATATATATATATATATATATATATATATATATATATATATATATATATATATATAAATTTTCAATTTCTAATGGGTTTAACAAGCTTCTTGAAGAAGTTAAAAGAAACAAAGCTAAAGAAGTAAGGGTCATGAAAACTTATTCGAAAATTACGTTGAAATCATTTCTATAGTTTTCAAAATTTATATGGTATATTTTGTTAACCATGTTAAAAAGATTTTATTCTACAGTAACGAAATAATTAAATAATTAGGAAATCGATTCCAATAAATTTTGACAAATAATCTTATACCATCTCATATTATATATTACATTATGTTACTATTTTGACTATTTTATTACATTATATAGATTAATAATATTATTATGTTAAAATTAAGCAAAGCTTTAGTATTGACAACCAAAATTTGAATCGTTAGTATATTTACTCAATCAATTTATTAAGATCTTTTAAAACCTACAATCATGCCTTCAATGTATTGATCATCACGTGTGTACTTGTTTTTCACGTCTTTTCGAATGTACAATTTTGAAACAAAATGATTAATTGAAAAAAAAAAGAAGGAATCAAGAGATATATAAGCATAAAAAAAATGAAAATTAAATTTGAGGGTATAATATTTTGATGAATGAATGTGAGAATAAGTGTGCAAAAAGGAATGAGTTAATTAGCGAAAGAGAGATGAGAATGGGAACCGTAGATTTGGTTGCATATTAATGGAAGATGGTTGAGGGAATGAGAAGAATGATGTGGGAAATGAGAAAGGAGAAAGCAACATCACTTCTTCTTCTTCATTACTCTGCTTAATTTCTCACCTCTTTGCCGTCAAAGCTGGTTTCTTTTAATTCCCTGTGTTTAGGTATGTGTTTGTGTTGTGTGTGTGTCTTAATACCCATCACGTCACTGCCTCCTGTTCCCATCACATACCACATTTTGTCACCAAAATCGGTTGCTTAATTATTTACGATCAACTTTTAAACAAAACACTTTTATCTTTATTTTCTTCAAAAAATTATAAACATGTGTAAATCTATAATTTTACATTTTTAAATCAAATAGATATGCATAACTACTGCCAGGTATAATAAATAAATAAATAATTTTACCTTATAAATAATACTCAACTCTTTACTTGAATGGTTTGATTAGGCCTATACCACGTATAGTTAAATCAAATCTAGACATATTTTGGGTGAGTTAATCATTAATTCTTTGTTACCTCTAACATACACCGTAATTAGAAAATGAGATAATGTCTTCCCATGAAAGCAGTTTCATCAGTCTATTATCATATTCAGGAAAGAGTGCATGAAAAATTTAAATCAAAAGAATTTAACCCTGAAACACAAAATTATGAATAAAATAATTTATCAAGATTCTTCTATTTTGTTTATATAAAAATGATAAAAAATTAAGTATGAAGTATGGTTTTAGTTCCTTGAGATGAAATTAAAATTCGTCTCTATCTGAAATTTTTATACATGTTAGTCTTCAAACCATAAAATAAATGAATATAGTCATCTTGACCCAAAAGTATCTTATGTTAGCATTTGGGTTGTTTACTGTTTGAAACATTCACTCTTTAATGTCAAACAATTAAGAGTACGGTTTCTCTGCTGAGATTTGTTGTGCTGTTCTTTGAGAGCACTAAAAACAAATTGTTTTGGTAATTTAAAGATAATTTTAATATATTTGAAATTTTTAAAATTAATGGTCATCAGTGTAATTTGAAGGCACAACAGAGAAATAACAAACAAAAATCAGTAGAGAACCCAAACTCAAACAACTAACATGGAATACATACGTTTAAAAACATTTAAGGTAATTGAGTTAAATGATTATATTTATTCATTTTTAAAGTTTGAAAACTAAAATGTATCAACATTTCGAACATAAATGAATTCTAATTTCACGTCAAAGTTCATAAATAAAAACACACTTAACTCAAAAATTAATGTTTACCTTTTTTTTCCCTAAAATATTATGATAATATCTTGTTTATAGATAATATTTTTCTACAGTTACTTCGTTATAAGAAAACGTATATTTTTATAATTGCATATCTAAGAAGACTTATACACAAAAATACGTCCACAACATAACATTCTCTATGTGAAACTTCGCAATTTTATTTAAATCATATTTCAATAATGCAAATTCCATTTTTGATTTTTTAATAATAACTTTTTTCAATTTTTATGTCTTTATGAAGTATGGAACTCTCACTTCCATACACCTTACTCAATTTATAATAAATTTTAACTTCTATCTTAATAAATGCATTCTTTATACTAGTAAACTTCTTCATTGATTTAACCAGAAACATTGAAATATATATGAACCTTCTTTACTTGTTTGATACTTTACCTCTATAGTTGACAACACATATAAACCGCTTTCAATAAGTTAACGAAAACAACTAACATTTTAGGACTCGCTTTTTTTCATTTTTCAATTTTGATGAAGAAAAGGACAACTTCAAATTTGGGGTTTAATTTTTATATATAACTTTAGCCCATTTGTTGTTTAAACATAATTAATTGTTAAAACATTTTAATTAACCAGTCTATGATATCTTAATTGTCTGAATAAATAGTTGTACTGTTAGGTACACTATGGCCTACTCCAACATTATTTTGAAGAAATTGATAAAAGGAACTAACTATCAATTCGTAGCATTTACAACAAACAAACACCATACACATATTTAGATTACACACTTATGTTGTGTTTTTTTAGTTGGATTTATTGTTCAAAAAAGATAGAGAGGCATGAATTTGCTGTATTGATTTGTGTTTGTTTTCAGCCATTTGAGGGTGTAGGAAGAAACGAATCTCCGAGATGTACAATTTTTCCAATCTCACTTTAAATGAGGTGATTTGAGGATGAAATATGAGATTTTACCATATAAATATAATAATAATAATAATGATAATAATAATAATAATAATTTCATCTACTTTTAATTTCAATCATTCTTAAACGATGAATTAAAAGTAGGTGAAAATATTATATTTTTTATTATATTAACTTTTAAAAGCTAACTTTTTAATAAGATTCATCGCAGTACATATTTAAATTTAAATTGTTATAATTAAAAAGCTAGTAGTTGTACTTTAGAAGAGTTCATACATAACTCATAATTAGCCTCTCTCTGGACAAAATTCTAACTCTGACGCTTCATGAATCAAGGAATTTGATGCTGTTCTGGTCAATTCAGACAATAGTTTTGATGTAATTCTAATTGTTTAACAAGAATTTGGGTTTCTTTTTCTATTGTAGGCAAATGGCTTTGGTTTATTATGGATATGGGCAAGTTTTTTAAAAATTACGGAATTAGGCAAAACGTTTTGGGGGTGCACGTTTTCATATGAAAAAATCGTGTAGCCCCCATACGTTTTTGTGGGTCAGCGTGGTCAGAGGCGAAATCGTGTGGGAGGTGAACGTTTGTGGTGGCGTAATCGATTACCGTTTGTTGTAATCGATTACTGCATGCTTTAATCGTGCAGGGGTTTAACGTTTTTTAATCAGTTATCGATTACCGTAGTTTGTAATCGATTACTGAATGTGTTGCAGTTTTCTGGGTATTGTGTAATCGATTACGCACGAAGTGTAATCGATTACATGCGTAATTTTTTGAAAAAAAAAACATTTCACTCGATAGGAAAACAATGATGTATAATATAGTTGAATATGAGAGTAAAAAATAGTGATATTAGTGAAAAAAAA
>Ga0209589_1001185_pt1 | contig 41976 bp, 18 predicted proteins | sample CowpeawhiteBW_FD_187525 | JGI IMG/M metagenome (GOLD analysis project Ga0209589, IMG submission 187525) | Root nodule microbial communities of legume samples collected from California USA - Cow pea white BW (SPAdes) (version 2) | ecosystem: Host-associated > Plants > Roots > Nodule | place: USA...
ATATATGCATACATATACTACATATTGGCTCCCATTTCAACCTAACTTCTACTCTCTAGCATCATTGCCATTTGCAACCTCATATGCTACGTCATAACAACTATCACAGCAAAAGAGAAACACAACAACCAATTGAAAAAAGAAAGGGTTAGCTAATGATAATTTTGAACATTTATAATCTATAATATATAAAATATACTAGCACTTATATTAATCACAAATTCTTATCTACAATCAACAAATTGTAAAATACTCGTATACACCTCTCTTATCTTAAAAATTTGGATTATTTATGCATTGAATCAGATACTCAAGAAGTCAGACACCTGTCATGTAATCATGAAATAAAATGTCACGATCGACCTAAATTTACTAGGTCTCAATCTCTCACGAAAGAGTAAATTCATGCTAGAAAAAAGGGTCTCTTATCCCAAATCCTAGTATAGGAACCTCCCTAAATTCTCACCACATAAACCTCATTCTCTATATGAGTTTGTGAGCTTAGTATAGTTAGAATAACTTCACAGCATGGATCCCTAATCAATGCATAATATTATGTAATTGTTATAGCATTCCTTATTAGGAACACCATATTCATATAATATCCACAACACCTTTATACAAATCATTTTGTCACATTAGCCATTTTTCATTCTCTTAAAACCATAACCATTCCATAATATAATAATTCGTCAAAAGATTTTCCACATTTCAAACTACACGACAAATACAATAAATTAACATATTGGCTCAGCAAGCTCACTTACCCACTTAGCAACTAAGCAATTCACCTAATGAATTAAGCACTGAAACAAAATACAAATAAGTGCATCCAATGATAGCAGACTTGTCCAATGACCAAGCCTTCCATGCCTTTATGTCAAATTTGAATTTAACTTTCGCTTAGTTACTCCTTTCCCTTGCCTAACAATCTGAGCTTAGAAGCTGATTTAATCAAGTGAGTCCAACAGACGAGTTTGCTTTATGATGCTCTATGATTTGACTTTCCCTTGCCTTGATGCTCTATGATTTTATTTTTAAAGCTCACTTAGTGGGAGTTTGGCTCACCGAGCCGGTCTACATAAACCAATCACATAAATATACAAAATGGAGGGTACCCTTGGCTCTAATGAGCATTTTTATCCTCCATACAAATCAAAAGCAATACCAATTCATTCCAAAAGACTCATTAGAGGCCAAAGATTCCACCTCACATATTCATCCTAAAATTCAGATCTTAGGTACTAGTTCAACAATTCAAACACAAATGATTATTCAACCAGATTTCACACATCAACCCATCAACAATATTTAAATATACCATTTTGATAATTAAATCACAATTTTTTGTACACTCAATTTAGACAATATAAATCAAATTGTGCAAAATTAACATTAACTTTCCTTACCTTGGTTAAATAACTCCATATCTCACAATTGCTCCTTAGAACTCTGTTTTTCACAAGCTGACCTAACTATAAAACCAAAATCTAAACATACCCTCATGATCATAGACAAACAAATATTTACTTTTAACACATTTGAGTCACATGTATAAACATAAAGAGAAGTAAGAGAATAAGTTTTGTAAAAATATATAAAAAGATGATAAATTTTATAAATAAAACTCGATTAATAAAAAAAATCTATTAATAACTTTAATATTTTATTATTAAAATATTTGAGTGTCATATTTTAAAAACTATCAATAACTCTCGACAACTTTACAAGTCCTTACGCTATTGTTAACATTTAAGCCATAAACTAAATTATAAGAAAATTTGTTTTTATTTTTATCTCATTCAATCTCGAGTAATGTATGTGATTGTAAAGTATAAAAAAAAAAAATACAAGAAACTCATTCGAATATTCAAGACTCAGTCATTTGGAGTGAGGACCTCATAAACTCTTTTACTTCTAACTTGTGAGACTCAAACATTTAATTTATCGCCGAAGTAATATTTCTCTGTACAAATGATGAAACTATTGTTTCTGTAATATTCAAACAACAACATAAAACAATAATATATACATATAACTTAAAGTTCTTCCAAAACTAATCATATAGTAAGTTTAAAATTAGATTATAGATTTAAAAAAAATATCAAAATGACCAATAACACTTACTTTAACCTTTTTAAATCATTATTAAAGTCAAATTAAAAATAATAATTAACGTCCATAAATTTAATTTAATACATAAATCGTTAGTTCAATACACAAATCAAAATCAATAATCAACTACAATTTGAGATATCTTTTCTTATTAATGACTAGAAAGAGTTAATAAATATTTAAAATATTATAAATCTAACAATATATTGAATAATACTAAAATTTACTTAATAATCAAATTAGTTGAGCCAATTAACATATCCAATGTTAAACTCAAATAGTACCAAAAGTAAGATTTGAGAGATTTTTAGTAGAAGAAGTACTTAGTTTAAATAGAAATATGGTCAAATTGAAAATAAGTTTGAATTTAAAAGATGAAAAACAACCGATCCCACAGATTAGAAAAATATTTAAACTTTTATTTTTATCTAAATAATCTAATTCCTTAATTAACAAAATTGGGTGACATTCCAATTAGATTTTACAACAGTGAGATGCGAGAGACACGCAGTAGTGGCGATTGAGGTGAGATATAAACACGTGGTTTAAGAATATCACATGGATGGTTTTACAATATTGAGATGTGTGAGATAAAAAAATGATTTAAGAATTAATTATTAATTATTAATTACAAATTATAAATAGGTCGCGGTGGAGTTTGAGATGAAACCTTCATTCATTCATTGATGTAACTCACAAAGAGTCTCGCCCTGCCACACTACTCATACTTCCAATTCATCCCTCTTCTTTCCACCCAAAATCCAATTCAAGTGCTCACATTTATCGTCTTTTCCTTCTGCAATCTGCGCGCCGCCAAAACCCCAGATCCGGCACAACCATCGGTAAAAACCCTAACCGTAGCGTTATTTGTTTACGACTGTCTGGATGATCGGTAGGATTTTTTCAGATTGTGGGTTCATCAATTTTTACACTTTATGTTTTCGAATATTGGAATGTTTAATTAATTGCGAAAATAGTTTTAGAGGTGATGGATTTCTTGATGTGTCGATAAAGCGAGGATTTGGAAGACGGTAATTGTTGGATTGAAGGAGAGGGCCCAGGAGGTGGTAAAGGTTGTTGGTTCATGGTGGATAACTGAATCTGTTTGTGCATATATTACAGGGAGAGAGAAAGGTTTTGACTTTGAGACATATTGCTAGAGAGAGGAACGGTGGGCTTGGCAAGAAATGGATCCTGGTCGCTATGCTCTGCATCAAGGCTGGGATAATAACAGCGTAATTGTGGTTTCCTCCTTAAATAATTCACCTATATGGAATATGGGGATCATTATTCAAAGAAACTACTATTAGGGTTTCAATCTGATTTTTTATCGGAGAATTGTGAAAGAAAGCTAGCTGTGGGGGCAGTCAGATATGGACTCCATTTGCCTAACCCTCGTCCCACCATTGATTATTTGTTCCTGACATAGCTTATTCTCTTGAATCCACAGGCTCTTGAGGGATACGGCGCCGTCCACGAGCCCAACTTCCGGTGAGTGCAACTGCTTGATGCTTATCATCATCATCACTACGGTAATATGAAACCTGTGGGGTAAAAGATGTGTCTTTGAGGATTTTGTTTTTTTCCAATTTGTTGGTGCTGTGGTATGTACCTCATGATTGTATAGTTGAGATATGCTCGTGTTTTGTTATGCAAAATGTTAATCTAGTTATATTGTTGGTGCTGTATCGAACTTTAGCTTTTCTTTCCTCCCATTTTACCCCATGTTTTTGGCAGGGTCGGTGGTTCCTATGATGAGAGAAGGTTTCTTGATGAAAGATATCCAAGAGATCCAGTTTACCAGAGAAATAATTTTCACCCTGACATTTTGGACAGGGAGGCCTACCTGCCGCCAGGACCACCTCCTGTTGGCCACTGGAGTCAATCCAAACGAAGAGGTTATGATGAAGATTATCCACTTGACAGGGAATCTAGACGTTTTCAGAGGCCCTATCATGAATCATATAATCAGATAGATGGTTTCAGGGATCGTGAGATTGACACCTACCCAGAATATGAAAGGTTTCGTGATGGCTATACTGGCATTGAAAACTATGGTGACCGAGGATATGATAAGCCTGCCAGATTTTCAGGTCATGAACGTGATGATTATGCCTATGAAGATTATGACTACAAGTCCCGGGCTTCCTCTCATCATCGTAGGGAGGATAGCCATGACAGGGATTATGATCATGGTCGCCACAGTTATGATTCTGATTATGAAAGAGGTAGTAGAAGAGACAGTAATTGGAGGCGACGCGAATCACGTGATAGGGAACGTGATAAGAGAGGTCATAGTCGGGAAGGAGAACTGAGTCCACGTAGGAGACATGAGCGCTCACGCTCACGATCACATTCTCGTTCGCGTTCGCGCTCTCGATCCCGATCCCATTCTCACTCCCATTCTCATTCCCGCTCTCAGTCTCGTGGATATGATGACCATCCAAGGTCAAGGTCCCCTCGAGGTCGAAGCCATGGTAGAAGTTATAGGGAAGGTAGCTATACTGAGAGTCGATATGATAAAAGTGAAAGACGTAGGGATCGCGATGATAAACGACAGCGCGAACATTATTCTGTGGTATAGTGCTTTCCTTTTATATTTTCAGTGATTATCTTAGTACTGTTGAACAATTGGAAGTAAAAGCTGTTTTCATAGGCCCCATCTGCAACCGTTGTCGTGAAAGGTCTTTCGCAGAAGACAACCGATGAAGATCTATACCAAATCCTTGTATGTCATACTTAATTTGTTTTGTTGAGCTTCATCAGTTACTCTGGTAGATTTTGATGATCTTTATTTATTTATTTATTTTTTTAATTTTGGTATCATCATTTATATGATTTTAGGCGGAATGGGGGCCCCTTCGTCACGTTCGAGTTATAAAGGAGAGAAATTCTGGAGTCTCTCGTGGATTTGCATTTATAGATTTTCCTTCTGTGGTATTTATCATGTTTATTTTCTAATTTATATATATGTCATGTTTTCATGAATGTTATATTGAGTAAAATTGTTATGGATTAGGGAGCTGCACAAGGAATGATGGACAAACTAGGAGACGATGGTCTTGTTGTCGATGGCAGAAAACTTTTCTTTGAATATAGGTATTTTGTCAGCTTTAGGGCTTTGCCAATTGTTTGTACTTTTCAGTTTTATCTTGGTACTGTTAATTACAATAATCTAATCTATGTTACCATTTTGAGCTATATTTTGTTGCAGTAGCAAGCCAACTGGAGGTCCTGGTCCTGATGGAGCTGTGAAATCAGGTCATAATTATAAGAGCATTACGGTTCCATCTGATTGGATGTGCACTGTATGTAGCTACATAAATTTTGCACGCCGAACATCCTGCTATCAGGTTCATAATCCTTTGTGCAATATTTTTGTATCTTGTTACTATTTTTGAATTGTAGACTTTCTGCGTTCTTAATGCTTGGGATGATTAATTTAGAGTAGCGACTCATTTTTCAGTTCTGTTCTGCTATAAGTATGTGTACATATGTGCGGACATTGAATTATCAGTGCTATTTTCTTCTTACTGCAGTGTAATGAGCCTCGAACTGACGATGCTCCTGCAGCAGATATTTCATTATCAAATTCAGCAGCTACCGGAAAGAAAGGTTTGGAAGCTGGTAAGTATTTGTATACTTCATGTTCTAGAGATTGTTGTTTTATTAATGCTCTGTAATTGGTAAGTATATTTACAATCAGGTCCAACTCATGTTTTGGTTGTCCGAGGATTGGATGAAAATGCTGACGAGGAAATGCTCCGCTATGAGTTTTCCAAACATGCTCCAATTAAGGTTTGATTACTAAATTCATGAGGTAGCTAATCAAACCTGTGACTGTTTTTATGCACCGGAGGGGCAGGTTTGCTGTTGTTTAATTTTTCATTTATATGCTAAGGAGTGTTGTTATCTATTGCAGGATCTGCGTCTTGTGAGAGATAAATTCACTCATGTCTCAAGGGGATTTGCATTTGTACACTTTTATTCGGTGGGTACCATTCATGATTAATAATTGAGCAATTCTTGTTACATACTTTTGTAGTAGTAGTCTCTCTTATACGGTCTCCCTGGTGTTTAAAGGTTAATATTACAATGATTAATAAGATCTTAAGATAGTGATTTGGAATGCTCGTGTCATTACTTAGTTAAATGGCCATTTTTTACATCATTTGATGATATCTTCTTCCTAAATATCATGTTGTGTTTAAGTAAAACAGTCTAGAGTGAGTGTACATCTTTTGCTGGACTTTGTTGGTTTCGTTGATTGAAATGACTCATTTTTTTGAAGTGTTCGTTGAATATTTTTGTTGTCTAACCAATACTTTGAGTGTTATAGATAAAGGGGTGTATAGAAGATCTTGTTTGGACTTATGGAGGTGTATATAAGCTCTTGGAAAGGCGTATCAGAACAAGTTCTGTTTATCTTATTTTTAGAAACTTGTTCAAAATTTATCATTCAAAGTTTATCAGTAAGTGCTTATGGAATAAGTTTGTGAATAAGCTTATAGCTCAAAGTTTATCAAAATAAGCTCTGATGTAACAATACCTCGTTGAGTAAGTGCTTAAGTAATTGCTCACTGAAGTTGGTACAATTATATTTGTTTATATTTTAGTAATAGCTATCTGTCTGTGTTTCATCTTGGAGTTCTTTGGGAATGATACCATTCATCTTCGCGTTTTAGTCATTTGTTGTTTTCTAGATGAAAAGGAGAGGGAAGAAGCTTGACAAGAAAAGTTAACCGTTAATAGGTGTTTTGGTAGTGATTATTGTGACAAAATATTTTTATTTAGGTTGAAGATGCTACCAAAGCTCTTGAGGCAACAAATGGAACTATGCTTGAAAAGAATGGGCAGATTCTAAGAGTTGCATATGCAAAAAGTATCCTGGGCCCTGGGTCAGGAACATCAGGAACGTCCCAATCGAGCAGTCTTGCGGCTGCTGCTATTGAAGCTGCAACATTTGCCCAACAGGTGCTTTTTTCTTCTATGTATAAATTTTGTATAATGGTTTATAAACAGTTGAAGACATTCTGTATTGTGGAAGGTGAATATTGACAATTTCATATCATTTTGTGATTTTAGGCCATGTTAGCACTTGTATTGTTTGAGGATGATTTATTAGTTCAAACTTCCTTATTTTATATTTGAAGACCTATAATTTATAATAATAATAATTAATAAAGAAATTGGTGGAAAATTACAGGGATTCTGCCTTAATAAGAAAAGAGAATCGCACAGGTTGTGAAAAATCTTTCGTTTCTAAATAATGTTAGGCCAGACTAAAAATTGGTTTTGTAAAATGTCTGAAGCGTTTGCATCACTAATTAGGAAAACGTGAACAGTGAGTTATAATTTCCTTAAGGCTTTGGTGTACAGTACAGCTCCTAGGTAATTAATTTTTCCGTGTTTACTGTATGTCTATTGTCACTGATTCTCTTTGTCTGTAGAGAGGTATTTACTGCACGTGATATTTCTGATCTCCTTGAATATTCCACATTAATATTTTGTATTTCTTACTGCAGTTGTGTTCATAATTATAGTTCTGATATGCTGTGAAGTTATTATAAATTTGATTTATGTGTTTTTGCTTTTCGACAATCCTCAGTATGATTCAGTGGGATGGGCTCCAAAAGAATATAACCCAGATGACAAACTATCTACTGGTCAAGAGCAACCTGGCACAGAAGTTGGTGCTCCACAATCGGGCTTTGTTTGGGATGAAGCATCGGGTTATTACTATGATGCTGCTTCTGGTTTTTACTATGACGGAAATACTGGTACGGATCTTGGTTGAGTTAGTCAGAGAAAAGCCTATGATTATCTTAAAGTTTCTCAAAAGCATTTTTTGTTTGCTTCATAAGTAATTCTCGAGACTTTTTCCATCATGGGGCCCCCTTTTCTATTTAGCCAAAAGTAGGTTTGGAGATTACCTAAAACGTGCATGTTGAAGAGAATTCTACGACTACATTTATTGGTGCAGTAGTGCTAGTTAATTTTTGGGCTGTTGCTTTTCCTGTATCTACCTTATATCCTTTTATGTAATTGAGCTCTGTTGGACAGGATTAGGCATCAAAATTTTGTCATCTCCCATTTACTTTGTTTGTTTCCATCTTTGTTGCACACATACACACTCACTAACTATATGCTAGCACTGCGCTATGGGAAGTGTTGCTTATAGAGATTGCATGTGTCTCTTTGCCTATTTCTTTTACCAGCATCAAGACTTGGAAACACTAATATACTTGTAAAAAATTGTAGTATTCCCTTATATTTTATTTTTGATCTTCTACACTCTTGTCATATGTAGGTCTTTACTATGATGGTAATAATGGGATTTGGTATTCATATGACAACCAAACTCAGCAGTACATACCTTGCACTGATCAAAATCAGAATAAAGCACCTAATAATGAGTCTGAACCTTCTAAAACATCTGATGGTTCTGGAAGTAAAAAGGTCATTTCTGCACCAGCTACTACTGTTATATCGGTTGAGAAGCCAGCTTCACTGGCAGATGCTGTCCAGGCTGCAGCAACAGCTGCTTTGGCTGCAGAGAAGAAAGAAAAGGAAAAATCAAAGGAAATAAAGCTTGCATCAAAGAGCAGCATTCTGGCAAACAAGAAAAAAATGAACAATGTATTAACAATGTGGAAGCAGAGGAGCCATGAGGGACAGGCTACTAGAGTGGCTCTGGAAGACAATCAGCCTTCTGTTTCAGCTGATGATAGGTCATATTCTGCCGGGCATTCTGCTAAGAATAAATCAAAAAATGAGATTATGGTAAGGGAAACTAATGCTTCTAATCCAGGAATTCACACAACTCTTGCCCAGGTTGCTGCTATTGATTCTCAGGCACAGCCACGGCCGGTTAGTAATAGTCTAGGAGGCACTGTGATGGGGGTCATAAGGGGCTCAGGAAGAGGGGTTGTTAAATCAGATAGTTATTCAGGTTCTACATCTGTTGCATCATCTATGCATAGTTCATCTTCAGCAAATGTTGATCCACATACAGTTGCTACTCCCTTTAGAACAGATGTATCTGCCCTGAGTTCGTATACACCACCTGCTACAGTTGGAAGTGGGCGAAGAAGGTTTTCAGAAATGCCTCTTCCTGCTTCAGCTCACAAAGAACAACCTCAGACAACTTACCGGGATCGTGCAGCTGAGAGGAGGAGTTTGTATGGCTCATCTTCTTCAGTGGGAAATGATTTGGCTGACCTTGACATTGGGGATTCAAGTAAGATTACTTAATTTATAATGGGTTTCAGTTTCATTACTTTTGTGTTGATATACTTTTGATTGAAAAAACTGCTGAGCTGAAGGGAGAGTGTTTGTTTGCCAGTTGTTAGTTAATCATTTCAAAGCATTGTCTGGTATCTCTGATGAAAAAGGCTTTGGGAGTTGAGGAAGCTTTAGTTTTTCATTAGATGTGAAGAAAGGCATTGACGTGTGCTTCCCATGTTTTGGGAAATTGTATTTACTGTTTGGGGTGATCGTAGGCGTGGGCAATATTTTGTTTTTTAATAGAAGGAATTGAAGGAACTTTCCTGGTTAGGAGATTAAAATTGTGTGCATGTAAATTCTGTTATAGTTATATATTTTTAAAATATAGTAAATTATGTATTTTATTTTATTACCCTATTGGCCAAAACGTACTTGTAAAAAGTTTTGTTGTAGCAAGGTGTTGATCTTTATTATCAACTATTAGGTAATATTTAGAAGTTTTAAATAACTAAGTAGTAGGTTTGCAAGACAATTATAGGTAAAGTGGTAGCTTACTATGTGGATTGACTTTTTGAGAAAATATTTGTTTCTACCATATGTATTCTTGAAGACCGAGATTTTGCATCAAGGAAGGGTGATCCAATGCCGTTCCCTCCTGGAGTTGGTGGTGGACGTGTAGTTGGAGATGTCAACGTTGATACTTTCGAGGTGATTACGGCAGACAAAGCAATTGATGAAAACAATGTCGGTAATAGGATGCTTCGCAACATGGGCTGGCAGGAAGGATTGGTACCGTTTCGTTCCCTCTGCATTTCATAATTATCCTTTGTTATTCAGGTTGTTTTGGTAGAGCTTGATGCAGTCATTTGTTTATATTTGGAATGAGTTCCAGAATTCAAATTCTATGTTTTCAGGGACATATGATAGTTACTTTAATCCTTAGACCGACATAATATTTTGTCTAGTTTGGATATCTTCTTTTGTTAGAATGTTTGGACTGACCTGAAGAATTGGATGGGATACCCCTGGAAATTTGGTTATCTCAACATATCTGGTGAAGGATTCTAACATTTTTATATTATGGCTGTTTCCTGTATTATGGATTATTTGATGCACAGGGACTTGGAAAGGATGGAAGTGGAATGATAGAGCCTGTCCTGGCACAAGCCACGGAACATAGGGCCGGACTTGGGAGTCAACAGAAGAAGTTGGATCCTAGCCTTGAGGTGCAGGCAGGTGACAGTTACAAGATGCTTATTCATAAAAAAGCCCTTGCCAGATTTCGGGAGATGTCAGACAATTAAGGTTTGAGCACATAATTTAGGATTTAGCTTCGATAATATATTATTACTTAGCTCTTTTTTAAATATTCTTATTGTAAACACTAGTTTGTCAGCACAATTTCGAATTTCATTTTTTGAAATTTAGTCTACTTGTGTCAACTTCTGCCCAAATTGTAGCATTCATATTTGCTTTGGTTGAATCTGACGAGTGTTTTGCAATACCATTCAATTTTCTTTTGCCTTTAGTTCAATACAAGTGGTGCTGTCCTGTGTGTGTGGTGGCCCCACTGAATTTTTTTGTTTTTTTTTTCTGATTTTTTATATTTAGAAGCCTTTCATTGGCAGAGCTATGGAAGACTTAAAAAAAAAAATAATCATTACGGGTTTTGGCTCAAGAAAAATCCCTTAACATATGCTTTACAAAAGCCAAATCCCTTTAAACATCCGCATGTTACGTATCACGGTATGACCTAGGGTTTGTTGATGCAGGCAACAGACTGGTAACCATACTGTTGTTTTACACCAAAAACATTAAAATAATGTTTGATGTTTGTTGATATCAACACGCCCTGCGTTGGAGATCACGGTTGACAGTGTTTCAGTACTTATGTTTTCCTGGATTTTCAAGATTAAGTCGTAAAAATTAACTATTATTTGGATCAATATAATAAATTAGTGTATAGTTAAAAAGGTGGGTACCGATGTCTTGGACATTTTTCGATGAAGAGCTTAGAGAAAAGTTCTCATGTACCTATATTAAAATATACATCCTCTGACATGTATTTTTATAAAATTAAACTAAAACAGATATATACTTCTAAACTTATAAATGAAAAAGTTATGAATCATAAACTCTATTCGTAGCTATTGTATTAAACAAGATAGATATAGAACAATTATAAACTCGGATGTCCATACTATTTTTTAATAAATAAATACATATGAATTATAACCAACCCTAATATCTTTATCAGATAACCATCCTTAATATTCTATGTCTGTAATACAGAAATGATAGACTAATATCAGATATTTGACGAACACATCTAGAACACCCTAGTGGGATTTTATGGCCTATTTGCAGGATTTCTCAGGGCTTAAATATGACATCTTTTAATTAACATTTAATTTTCGAATTTAATCTTTTCTCTTTGTCGATTCATGATTGTTGCGTCTCTTTAAAGGGCCCTTACCTACAAACTTGGGTTCAGTTTAGTTCTGAAAGGTTAAATTAAATTGACAGTTTTGTCTACTACCCATGCGTTGTACAAGTTTTGGAAGATCTTAATCTTGTTATCTATGTTCTATGCAAATCAGATTATATAATAAACAGGACAAACTCAAGTCATCTTCATGTTCAATAGGTGAGAGTGTTTGATAGATATTTTAATTTACTTTTATTTTATAGAAGACAACATAGAAAAAGTTTTAAAATACGCCATCTGTTGAAGGGGACACGTTTAGTCTAATTCCGATCAAATTCTTTATCAAAAACTTAGTTTTTTCAATTTATAAAATAATTGAGAGAAAGAGAATAGAGAGTAGAGACTGATTTTCTGTGTGTCATTTATCAATAGAAGTCCTTATTTATAGATATAAAAAGCAACCTAAGGGATAAACTCAATGGTTACAATATTAGTGATAACATCAATAGCTAGGTAACTGCTAACAATTTAATGGACATCTATAAATTTTATAACATTTCTTCTTGGGTGTCCATTGATCAGAGAACGTGTCTCGTTAAAACCTTGTTAGAAAAAATCCTTCGAGATAAAAACCTAGTCAAAGAAAAAGAGTACATTATTTTTTATTCTTTGATATAATATTATTTATCACATCTTCTATTTTTCTTTCTCATGTAAACTTACATTTTTAAGATGACGAGTCTAATCTTGTGAACCAATTGTTTAAAGATTCTCCTTGACAAAGATTTTGTAAATAAATTTTTAATATATCCTTATTTCAATTGAACAATACATGTACGGTTGTTTTCATATATGGTTGTTGATTTTTTTTCCTCATGAAATGCTATAAGTTGCATGATTTGACGATGTTGCTATTATGTTTTGTTTCACTGACCGCCATGAAATCATTGTGCCACCACATGTGAAGTATTTTGTCTGTGATCAACTATTGTGAGGATTAGATAAATAACCTGCATTTACATAACTCATTTGATTTCGAAATTTACATAACTCATTTAACTTCAAATTAGTTGGATAAAAATAAGCCTATATTCAAGTACCTTTAAGGTAACAAAATATATATTAACACTAATTCAATATTTTCTAGTAGGTGAAGAATTATATGTTGCTTAACAAATTTACAGTAAATATTAGTACAAGAAAAATACATTAGTGCTCTTATAACATTAAAAATATGGTATTTCTTAACTAAGAAGTTCTGCATTATTGTGAGGTCTAAAAGGACATTTATCAACATCTAAACTTTACAATCGAAGTGCAAAAATGATATAATTTGTTCATATATAACCTTTTAAGAACCTTCATTATATAAATCTCTTGATGTACGAAAACACATGTATTTAAATCCTCAATTTGTAATCTTAAAGAAAATTTTGTACTTCCAAGATCTTTCATCTCAAATTCTTTCTTTAAGCAATCAATTGCCTTTGTAAACTCATCAAGAGTTTCAACGATGTTTATGTTATATGCATAAACGACAATTATGACAAGTTCATTTTTTGATATTTTCACATAAATATAATGATAAGTATCTTTCTTTTAACAAGTACTTACAAGGATAACTATACATCTTGATTGCTTTAATCCATAAAAGGGACTTGTTCAATTTTATTGAATAATCCACTTTAGAATTTGCGTGGTTGGGTAAATTAAATTCTTCAGGAATTTTCATATAATTATCATTCTTTATAATATTTTTCTGCGCAAAGATCCATTTTTACTTAATAAGTTTCACACTTTCAGGTATGCAAACTACAACTCCAAAAACCTTTTGTTTAAGAAAATCTAATTTTGCTTATATTTCATCTTTCCATTTGGTCAATCATTTCTTTATCGACAATCTTGATTCTCATTGTCACTCATAACATTCATCATTATATTATATGCTAAAACATCGTTAAGGTTGACTTTGGTTCCATATTATCTTATTCATAACATAATTTATTCATCATTTTCAACAATTTTAGGTACCAGTGGCTCTTATAGAACCAAGGTTCTTCTGGAACCAAATTATTAATTATGTCAAATGAATCTTGTCTTTTCAACTCCTTTTCTCATTTTAGAATTTGTATATTTGGAATCAATAGGCTTATCACGCTTCAATCGTGTTATGAATTAATATCAATTATATTTGGAGCATTTAGTAGTTGGTATATGTGATTTAATTATCCTATTTGTGTCAGTACAAATATTTGATAATTGATTGACTAATTTGTGAATGAAATTGTTATTTGAATTTTGAGTTCACATTTTTTGTATGATGATCAAGAGAGATAATGATAAATTATTTCAACTAATATCTTTATCCAATTATTTTCTTTCTCCCCCTAATGTTGGAAAATCTTATTCATCAAAAATGACAGTTGATTGTGTAAAGATGTCTTCTATCCAACATATATTCTCAATCGTCTCTACAGACTCATCATAGTCCCTTTCCACACTATTGTTTCATTTCTGATGACAAAATGTCTCTTTGAAATTTCCTTTATGACCATGAAAATATGAATTAGATGTTGCTATATTCACTTATGGGAACAAAGCATAACTAATTTAGTCTCCTGGATGTTGTTGCATTCACTTTTGGGAATGAAGCATAATCAATTTAGACTTATGATTTTTTTCATTAAAATTTATTGTTTTGTTTGGCCATAAGAAGACATTCAGATGCTTTATTTCCTCCTTTTTTTTTCCTTTTTTTTATAATATCATCAAGACCCACTACATCTAAATGTATTTCAATTTCTAATGCTCCAGAACCCAGCTTGAAGAAAAAAACAGGCCAAATCATATCTCAATCTAATTGGGGAACAATGAACAAATGAGTGGGGAACTATATATTACTTTTTGTACAATTTTTTTTCGAGTATACTAATAAATCTTTTCTTTGTTATCCAATGACATATATTTCTTATGTACCACGAATTTGCTTACAAGTCACAAAAACCATGGAAAGTTGCGTATTATTTTTCTACAAATTTTTAAAATTTACTAATTATTTTTTTTTATCTTCCTATGAGATGTACTTATTATGTACTACGAATTTGATTATAAGTAAAAAAAAATTACCCCTATTGTTTACACTAGGAGCTTGGCATGAAGAAAAAAATAGGCCAAATCAGATCTCAATCTAAGTGGGGAACAATGAAAAAATGAGTGGAGAACTGCATATTAGTTTTTGTACAAATTTTTTAAATATACTAATCAATCTTTTGTTTGTTATCCAATGACATATATTTCCTAGGTACCACGAATTTGCTTACAAGTCACAAAAACCATGGGAGCTGCGTAATATTTTTTGAACAAACTTTTTAAATTTACTAATTAATCTTTTTTTATCATCCTATGGGATGTACCTGTACCACGAATTTGATTATAAGTTACAAAAATCTACCCTTATTGTTTGCATTAGGTGGCTGGCTTGAAGAAAAAAACAGGCCAAATTAGATCTCAATCTATTTGGGGAACAATGAACAAATGAGTGCGGAACAACATATTACTTATTGTACAATTTTATTAAGTATATTAATCAAGATTTTGTTTGTTATCCAATGGCATATATTTCTTATATACCATGAATTTACTTACAAGTCAAAAAAATCATGGAGAGCTGTTTACTATTTTTCGTACAAATTTTTAAAATTTAATCTTATTTTTATGATCCTATGTACCTGTTATGTACAACGAATTTGATTATAGGTTACAAAAATCTACACTTATTTTTGTATTAGGTGACTGACTTGAAAAAAAAATAGACCAAATCAGATCTCAATCTAATTGAGAAACAATGAATAAATCAGTGGGGAACTGCATATGTACATTTTTTTAAGTATACTAATCAATCTTTTGTTTGTTATGCAATGACATATATTTCTTATGTACCATTGATTTGTTAACAAGTACAAAAATCATGGAGACCTATGTATTATTTTCGTACAAAGTTCTAAACTTTACTATTTAATCTTTTTTTATAATCTTATGGGATGTACCTATTATGTACCACGAATTTGATTATAAGATTATAAGTCACAAAAATCTTTTGTTTAAATATACTAATCAATCTTTTGTTTGTTATCCAATGACATATATTTCTTATGTACCACAAATTTGCTTACAAGTCAGAAAAACCATGGGGAACTGCGTATTATTTTTCGTAAATTTTTTTTAAATTTAGTAATCAATCTTTTTTTATCATCCTATGGGATGTATCTCTTATGTACCACAAATATTTGATTATAAGTTACAAAAATATAAGCTTATTATTTACACTAAGTGGTTGGCTTAAAGAAAAAAAAACATGTCAAATCAAATCTCAATCTAACTGGGTAACAATGAACAAATGAGTGGGGAACTGTATATTAGTTTTTGTACAATTTTTTTAAATATACTAGTGGAACTTTTGTTTGTTATCGAATTGGATATATTTCTTATGTATCATAAATTTGCTTACAAGTCACAAAAACTATGGGGAGCTGCGTATTATTTTTTGTACAAAGTCTTAAACTTTACTATTTAATCTTTTTTTTATCATTCTACGAGATGTACCTGTTATGTACCACGAATTTGATTATAAGTTACAAAAATCTACCCTTATTATTTAAGTCAAGTGGCTGGCTTGAAGAAAAAAAAAAAGTCAAATCAGATCCCAATTGGGGAACAATGAACAAATGAGTGGAGAACTGCATATTACTTTTTGTACAATTTTTGTAAGTATACTAATCAATCTTTTGTTTGTTATCCAAAGATATATATTATTTACGTACCACGAATTTGCTTACAAGTCACAAAAACCATGAGGAGCTGCGTATTATTTTTCATACAATTTTTCTAAATTTACTAGTTAATCTTTTTTATGATCCTATCAGATGTACCTGTTATGTACCACGAATTTGATTATAAGTTACAAAAATTTACCCTTATTGTTTACACTAGGTGATTGGTTTGAAGAAAAAAATAGGCCAAATGAGATCTCATTCTTAGTGGGGTACATTGAACAAATGAGTGGGGAATTACATATTACATTTTGTACAATTTTTTTAAATATAATAATAAATCATGTGTTTGTTATCCAACGACATATATTTCTTATGTACCACAAATTTGCTTACAAGTCACAAAAACCATGGAGAGCTGCGTATTATTCTTCGTACAAAGTTTTAAACTTTACTATTTAATTTTTTTTATCATCCTATGGGATTTACTTGTTATGTATCATGAATTTGATTAAAAGTTACAAAAATCTACCTTTATTGTTTCCATTAGGTGGCTGACTTAAAAAAAAAAAAAAGGCCAAATTAGATCTCAATCTATTAGAGGAACAATGAACATATGAGTTCAGACTTGTAGATTACTTTTTGTACAATTTTATTAAGTATATTAATCAAGCTTTTGTTTGTTATCCAATGACATATTTTTCTTATGTAGCACGAATTTGTTTACAAGTCACAAAAACCCTGGGGAGCTGCGTATAAGATTTCGTACAAAGTTTTACAGTTTACTATTTAATTTCTTTTTATCATCCTATGTGATGTACCCGTTATGTACCATGAATTTGATAAAAAGTTACAAAAATTTATCCTTATTGTTTGTATTAGCTGGTGGGCTTGAAGAAAAAAAACAGGCTAAATCAGATCTCAATCTAATTGGGAAACAAGTGAGTGCGGAACTGCATATCACTTTTTGTACAATTTTTTTAGGGATACAAATCAATATTTTGTTTGTTATCCAATGAAATATTTTTCTTATGTAGCACGAATTTGTTTACAAGTCACAAAAACCCTGGGTAGCTGCGTATTATTTTTCGTACAAAGTTTTAAAGTTTACTATTTAATTTCTTTTTATCATCCTATGTGATGTACCTGTTATGTACCATGAATTTGATAAAAAGTTACAAAAATTTATCCTTATTGTTTGTATTAGCTGGCGGGCTTGAAGAAAAAAAACAGGCTAAATCATATCTCAATCTAATTGGAGAACAAGTGAGTGCGAAACTGCATATTACTTTTTGTACAATTTTTTTAGGGATACAAATCAATATTTTGTTTGTTATCCAATTGCATATATTTCTTATGTATTGCATATATTTCTTATGTAGTACGAATTTGCTTACGAGTCACAAAAACCATAGGGAGTTGCATATTATTTTTCGTACAAAATTTTAAAGTTTACTAATTAATCTCTCTTTTTATCATCATATGGGATGTACATGTTATGTACCACGAATTTAATTATAAGTTACAAAAATTTACCCTAATTGTTTGCACTAGGTGGCTGTCTTAAACAGACAAAATTAGATTTCAGTCTATTTGGGGAACAATGAACAAATGAGTGGGGAACTTTTTTGTACAATTTTTTGTGAGTATATTAATCAAGCTTTTGTTTGTTATCCAATGGCATATATTTCTTATGTACAATGAATTTGCTTATAAGTACAAAAACCATGGGCACCTACTTATTATTTTTCTTACAAAGTTTTAAACTTTATTATTAAATCTTTTTTTTATCATCCTATGGGATGTACATGTATGTACCACGAATTTCATAATAAGTTACAAAAATCTACCCTTATTGTTTGCACTAGGTGGCTCGCTTGAAGAGAAAAATAAGCCAAATTAGATCTCAATCTAAGTAGGGAACTGAACAATGAACAAATGAGTGGGAAACTGCATATTAGTTTTTGTAGAATTTTTTTACATATACCAATCAATCTTTTCTTATCCAAAAATCTACCCTTATTGTTACGTACCATGAATTTGATTATAAGTTACAAAAATTTACTCTTATTGTTTGCACTATGTGGCTGACTTGAAGAAGAAAACAGGCCAAATCATATATCAATTGGGGACTAATGAAAAAATGAGTGGGGAACTGCATATTATTTTTTGTACAATTTTTGTAAGTATACTAATCAATCTTTTGTTTGTTATCCAATGACATATATTTATTATGTGCCACGAGTTTGCTTACAAGTCACAAAAACCATGGGAAGCTGCGTATTATTTTTCGTACAAATTTTTTAAATTTACTAATTAATCTTTTTTTGATCATATGGGATGTACTCGTTATATAACACGAATTTGATTATAAGTTACAAAAATTTACCCTTATTATTGCACTAGGTGGCTGGCATGAAGAAAAAAACAAGCCAAATAAGATCTCAATCTAATTGGTGAACAAAGAACAAATGAGTGAAGAATTGCATACTACTTTTTGTACATTTTTTTTTAACAATTCTAATCAATCTTTTGTTTGTTATTCAATGACATATATTTCTTATGTTACCACGAATTTACTTACAAGTCACAAAAATCATGGGGAGCTGCGCATTATTTTTAGTACAAATTTTTAGAATTAACTATTTAATCTTTTTTTATCATCTTGTGGGATGTACATGTTATTACCTTATTGTTTGCACTCGGTGGCTGGCTTGAAGAAAAAAACAGGCCAAATCATATCTCAATTAGTAAATAATGAACAAATGAGTAGCGAGCTACATATTATTTTTTGTAAATTTTTTTTAGGTATACTAATCAATCTTTTGTTTGTTATCTAATGACATATATTTATTATGTGTCACAAATTTGCTTACAAGTCACAAAAATAATGGGGAGTTGCGTATTATTTTTCGTACAAATTTTTTAAATTTACTAATTAATATTTTTTAGGTTAAAATACTCTGTTGGTCCTCATTTCTGTAGTAAAATCTCAATTTGGTCCTCGTATTTTTTATTAGTCTCAATTAGGTCCTCATTTTTGTAAATTAGTATCAATTAGGTCCTTTCCGTTAGTAGAGAGCTAACACCGTTAAGTAGGTGCCACGTGTAAGTTTCTCGTTTTTTTTAATTTTTTAATTTTTTTTAATTTTTTTTTAAATATTTATGCCACGTGTCAGGTTTGTAGTGTGCCATGTGTTAATCTAATATGGTGACATGTGTCAAATTATTGTATGAATCTCAATTTGGTTCTCATATTTGTTAATTTGATTTGATTTCAGTCCCAAATTTTTTTTAAAAAATTTTAATTTCATGTGTTCCAAATTTAGAACAAATTTAACTTTTTTATAAATGTAATGATGATACTTTTATTACAAGTGATATTTCTATTATATATTTTTAACAAAATTTAATTTATTTAAATTTATATTTTACATTAAACTTTATTTAAATTTTATTTTAAAATTATAAATATATAGATTAATAAATTTATATTCGATATATTTGTATAATATTCAATATCAACAATATTTTAGAGTTGGCTTAAAAATAATAATTTTATAAATTCAAATGTAAAATTTTAAAAGAATTTTATAACAAATTAAAATAAATATATTTAAAATTTTAATATTAAATATAATTAATATTATTAAAATATTTAATAAAAATATCAATTTTAATAAAAATAATCATAACATTACATAAAAGTAAAATTTGGTCTAAATTTGGAGTGCCTGAAATTGAAAATTTTTAAAAAAAATTGGGACTCAAATCAAATCAATTTAACAAATATGAGGAGTGAGATTCATACATTAATTTGACACGTGTCATCATATTAGATTGACACGTGGCACACTATAAACATGACACGTTGCATAAATATTTTTTTAAAAAAAATTCAAAAATTTAAAAAAAAATTCAAAAATTTAAAAAAAATTCAAAAGAAATTCAAAAAAAATTCAAAAAACGAGGAGCTGACACATGGCACCTACTTAACGGTGTTAGTTCTCTACTAACGCAAAGGACCCAATTAATACTAATTTACAAAAATGAGGACCTAATTGAGACTAATAAAAATACGAGGACCAAATTGAGATTCTGCGACAAAAACGAGGACCAACGGAGTATTTTAACCATTTTTTTATCATCCTATGGAATGTACCTGTTATGTACCACGAATTTGATTATAAGTTACAAAAATCTACCCTTATTGTTTACACTAGGTGGCTGGCTTGAAGAAAAAAACAAGCCAAATAGGATCTCAATCTTAATGTGGAACAATGAACAAATAAGTGGGCAACTACATATTACTTTTTGTACAATTTTTTTAAATATACTAATTAATCTTTTGTTTGTTATCCAACGACATATATTTCTTATGTACCACGAATTTGCTTACAAGTCACAAAAACCATGGGGAGCTACGTGTTATTTTCGTACAAAGTTTTAAACTTTACTATTTAACCCTTTTTTTATCATCCTATGGAATGTACCTGTTATGTATGAAGAATTTGATTATAAGTTACAAAAATTTTCCCTAATTGTTTACACTAGGTGGCTGACTTGAAGAAAAAACTAGGCCAAATCAGATTTCAATCCAATTGGAAAACAACGAACAAATGAGTGGCGAACTGCATATTCCTTTTTGTAAATTTTTTTTAAGTATACTAGTCAATCTTTTGTTTGTTACCCAATGACATATATTTCTTATGTACTATGAATTTGCTTACAAGTTACAAAAACCATGAGAAGCTACATATTATTTTTCGTACAAAGTTTTGAACTTTACCATTTAATCTTTTTTTATCATCACTACACCATTTTTCACTTTAGACAACAACTAAAAAGTGTGGTCTGAAGTTAAAAAAGTGTGGCCTAAACTTTAGACAACACTTTGACAACATGTTTCTAAGTGTGGAGGATATGCATGTGGGCTTAGGTTATAGGCAACAGTTCTTATACTAAAGACTACACAATTTGTAAAAATGTTGCCTTATAGTGTTAAAATAAGCAACATATTTTAAATGTTACTTATTGTATATAAGAACCACTAATTACATGTTGCTTATTATTTATAGGCAACATATTTTAAATATTGTTTTTTATTTATAGACAACACATTTTAAATGATACTATTATATAGACAACAATTTTGAAATGTTGCCTAACTTTAGAATAACACTTTTCTAATTTGACCAAAAAGATAAATATTAGATATTATAATATTTTTAGAAAAAGTTTTAAATTGGTTTAGAATATAAATGTTCATTTACATCAATACTTTTAAAATTATAGTTATGAATTTAGAGAATTCTTATATTATTTTATCTCTTGTTGATTTATGTCACATATTAATTATACATTAATGTAGTCAACACTTTTTTTTAACTTCCATAATTAAATGTTTCCCTACTCACATAACACAACGTGCTTAATGATCACAATTCCCAAACATTAGATTTTCAAATATAATTTTAATAATAATACAAGATATGATTATTTATACTAGGTTTAAATACCTTTTTGGTCCTAATTTTCGTAGTATTTGTTGCGGATGGTCCTCATTTTGACATAATGTTTAAAATGGTCCTCATTTTTACCGAATGTTTAAAATGGTCCTCATTTTCGTAATTCGTGTTTTATTTGGTCATTTTCTATAACGCCGTTTAAATCATTAACGGAGCATTGTACATGTGGCACGGTTTGTATTAGGATGTGTTACGCGTACTGTACATATGGCTAATTAACGTTAATCTTTTAATTTAGGGAAAATTTTCCAATTAGCAAAATTTATTCATCTTCGTCTTTCTTGAGCTCGAATTTGCAGAGGAAGCAGCTAATACTTGTCATTTCATCATTAGATTGCAGTCCATCATCTTTCCAGTCAATGATGAAGTCTTATGGGAAAGAACTCCCTACCCTGACGTCCATCCACCACATAAGAGGATCTTACCAGGAAGACCCAAGAAAAAAAAGAAGGTTGGAAGAGTGGGGAGTTAAGAAAGGATAACACACAAATCAACAAAGGAGGTTATAGAAAAAAGATGTAGCATATGCCATCAAATTGGACATAACAGGAACAATTGCCCAGATAAGCTTGTGGATGAGCAAACTGCAACACCTGCTGAGACTGCACTAGATGCCCAAACTGCTGAGAATGCACCAACTGCTAAAACTGTTGAGAATGCACCAATTGTTGAAACTCAAACAACTCAACCACCAAGGAATGAAGTGGAGAGTCAATCAGCACCACTACCAACACCAGAAGAACCATCTCAGTAGTTTACGATGAAATTACAGATTAGGAGGATGACATGATAGCAGCTACAAACGTCTTAGTTATTTTTTGGAATTTTTGATGTAAATTCATTATTGATGTACTGCATTTTGACTTTCCTTAAACTTTGTTCAATTTCACTTTTGCCAAACATTGATGTAGTGCATTTTGATGAGGATGAATTAATGTTATGAATTTAACTTCTTCCAGACTTAGATCAATTTAATTTTTTCCAAACTTAGATCAATATCACTTACTTCAATGCTTAGATCAAGATGTCATTTTGAACATGTTGGGACTAATATCAACATAATCAAACTAATTCATTTCTTCATTTAACAATAGTACAAAACAAATTGGATTTTAAAAGATTACACACAATAACAGTACGAATAATATAATAACAACACAAGTGAACCCTATTACTAATTGCAGCCTCTTCTCAACAACCTTCAATGACTTCTCCAAATCATTAATCTGCCTCATTTGTTTCATGATGATGACATCCTTTTCATCAACACCACCATTTGAAACCACCACTCTATAAATCAATAAACCAAAAATTAAAACCAATTTATTATTAACACACACAAAAAAAACAGATTGTACCCAAAATTTTCTACCAATATCCTTTGGAGTTCTTGCCATCCTCAAAGTTGCCATCTCTCCGCAGCTACAAATCGGGGTTAATCCATTTCTCGTTGAACCACCAACAGTGCATGAAGTGATACAACATGTGGTTGCCTCCAACGATTACAACCAGAGATAAAGGAAGAAGATTGGGACCGTAACATACATATATAATGGGATTGCAGGAAGAAGAAGATTGCAGCAACACCAATTGGGAATGGAGGAACAAGATTGCCAAAACTCACCAACTGTCCAAACATTACTTACCAAAACCCTAGCTCACTTATTCATCCCCCCAATATCTAATTACCACCACACGTGTACACGTAACACACCCTAATACAAATCGTGCCACATGTACAATGCTTCGTTAATGATTTAAACGGCGTTACAGAAAAGATCCAAATCAAACATGAATTGTGAAAATGAGGACCATTTTAAACATTCGATAAAAATGAGGACCATTTTAAACATTCTGTCAAAATGAGGACCATCCGCAAACACTACGAAAATGAGGACCAAAAGGTATTTAAACCTTTATACTATATATAAAGTTGTTAAATTTAAAATGTTGATAATCCTAACATGATCTTTTACAATAAATAATAAAAAATAATGATGTTGTGTCCTTGTATTTGAGTAACTTTCCCCTATTTGATGAGTAATATTTTCCTTGTAATATCAAAAGTCACAAATTCAAATTTTGTAAGGTTTGACTTGTTTAAAATTGACTCATAAAATATTTGATAATAATCAAATTTTATTTATAAAACTATAAAATTAATATAGACAATTATAATAATATAAGACAAATATGAAAATTGATAAAGTCAAATAATTTTTTATCACAAAAAAAAAGAATATAAGAAAAGATTGACAACAATGAAAGGATTAGAAATAGCTTGAAGTGAGGTACGCAGAACATTGTCCTTAAAGAGAGAATGTTTCTACTAACTCAGTTGTATAGTCTTCATGCTGATAACATGTTATAAAAATAAGTGTGAGAGAGAACAAAGATTAGAGACAGATTTTCTGTGTGTCATTTATCAATAGGACAAGTCCCTATTTATAAATACAAAAAGCAACTCAAAAGATACAACTCAATGATTACAATACAATACTAATAATGATAATCAATAGCAATCAAAAGTAACTCCTTACAACTCAATAAGTAACTACTTACAACTCAATGAACATCCATAAATTTCATAACAAATTTCAATTTACAAAATGTTTTTCTTTAATCAAACTTAGCATTTATGAAAATACTTATCTAAACGGTATCTTAGCAACTGCAGTTTCAAATTCTAGAAACATCCTCACGGGCAATTTTGTATTTTAAATTAGTTTCACAAACTAATCTTTTGGAGGATCAACACAATTATGCAATTTAAATTATAATATTAAAAATGAATTGATCTACTGTTTACACATCGTAAATTCTGTCATGTATAGTCCACATTGCTTCAATTAATGTCACGATTATTAATTACTAATGTACTGATATCCGTGACAATATTAATAACACGAGAGCTAACAATCTTTCTGACAATATAAAGTAATAGTAGCACCATTTTATGTGATGGCTATTATGCAGTAATAAATTATTGGTACTAATCCTTCTTTACATCACAAAAAGAACAATTTAAATTACGGGTGATTATAGATTGGATTTCACAAAATTTAGTTTAGATTAAATCCAAAATTAATAAAATAGTTTTGATCTAAAACTTAGATTCATTTGAACTGTATTACATTAATATTAATTAGATTTCTATAATTAAATTTTAAAGGAATAAAATTTAGATTAAAATTTCAATCTATTTTTGTCAATTACATTAAATGTGACGTGGAATTCATTTAATTTGAGATTAATCCGATATAAGTTAACATGGTCCTGAAACGATCAAACATAAATTTAGGTCCGGTGTATTGTTTAAATATAGGTTCAACTTGACTTGGATGGATTGGACATAAATTTTTTTTATTCTACTTGAACTTGACTTAACTCGGTTAACTAAATATGGGTCGATTCAATTATAATAAACGTGGATTATTGCCAACTTGAATGAATGGTGTCCAATTGTCTCAACTTATGTTTGGATTGATTTAGCTCAACTTGAGTCTGGATCAATTTGTTTTAATCTAGACATGATCAACTCATCTAAACGCTAGCCGACTAAGCTTAATTAGAGTTTAAGACAACTCAATACAATCTAAGTAGGAGATGACTTGCCTTGACTTAGGATAAGGTCGATATACATAAACTAGGTTGAAGTTGACTTGTCTTAACTTGGGCTCAGTCTGACTCGACGCAACTTGGACTTGAGCTTATTTGGTTTAACTAGGGTTCGGGTCAACTCACCTAGACTTGGATTAGGGTCATCTCGCATAAAATTGGTTTCATGCTAACTCAACTCGACTTAGGATTGAGCTTACTTAATTTGATTAGGACCTGGGCAAACACAACTAGGCCCCTAGGTTGAATCTCGAGTAGACTAAGGACTGGGCCGACATGGCTCAACCAAGGGTGAGGTAACTAGGCCTGATCTAGGTCTAGATTGACTCGACTCAACATAGACCTAGGCTAATTCAAATTGGTTGAGACAAGGACGAACTTGCCTTGACCTAAATCTCGGGTTGACTCTGCTCACCTTGAGTTTAGGCTTACTCGATTTGACTTGGACCTAGTTCAATCCAATCTTAATAAGGAGAGGTTTGATTTGGTCTTGATGGGGCGAGGCTTGAGTTGGCTCTAACCCAACTAAACTAAATGTGTGTCAACCTTAAATCGGATGAACTTGGACATGTCTCAACTTTAGATAGACTTGTCCTAACTTGATTCAATTTGGGTTTAGGTCGACTTGACTCGACTCAGCTCAAGTCAGACTTGATTTGATTTAACTCCAAGTAGGCCAGTGACAACTTGATTTAGCTTGAACTTAAGTTGACTTGACTTGACTTTGAATCAATTTGAACTTGACCAATTTCTATCTTACTTGAGTATGATTCAACATAGTATTTCATAATTTGAGATGACATAAACAAAATTTAATTGAGTTTTCAAAATGTAAAAATATATATATATATATATATATATATATATATATATATATATAATGTTATATTTAATTGATTTTACTTAAAATCTAAAAATATAGATTTAAATTTAAAATAAATTTATTTAAATAAATTTAAAGTGATATGAATTTGAATAGTTAGGAATTAAATTGATAATTTGATTTTTTCCCCATATTTAATTCAATTTTTTTTTTGTTAAAACATTTAACAGAAATAAGATTACACCAATAATTCGAATGATAAACAAAATAATTTGTCCCATTTTATTTATATACAAATTATGAATTTGTTATTATACCAATACATTCGCAGTATCATATTATATCAACTATAACTCTTCCACCATAATAAGTATCAAAGGTGCAATCGTATTCAAGGTTTTTAATGGTTATTATTGAGATATTATCATGATCATTTATTATTAATTAGAAGATATTTTCTTAGTCTATTTATGAATATAATTATAAATAATATTTAATTGAATATTATTTTGTGGATATATAAATGACCGACATATGAATAAAAGAGGAAGAAATTTCCTTACTCTACTTCTTCTTATTCTTAACCGTTAGAATATCATATTTATGTTTTAAGCCTTAAGAAATTCTTATCAAATACGTTTAACCTTATCGGAATTATTCCAAAAGGTGTCACAAAAGATAGTATTTACGTCCCATTTCACTCTATAATTGCAAATTCATCCATGAATAAATTAACCTAAAACCTAGTGATAATGATGTGGTTATTGCCTTGTGATTACAAAATTTAAAAAAAAAAATTGTATAAAAATAATGAGACATTGTTAAACTGTATTCTAATGAATGGGTGGAGTGAAAATTTATGACTCAAACTAATCTTCCTACTACAATGAATGAGATAAAAGATCTTTATATGAAAGTCATTCAAGATTTCTGATTTCATGGGTTATATATCATTTCACTTTCTTTGTGTGTTTCAAATTGTGTTATTTTTGTTATTATTGTTTTTTAACGTTATTTACGATACATGTATATTTTAATTATTAATGAAAGCTCTTTTAGTTTTATTTATTCTTAGAATAATGAATTATTATATTTATTTCTTTTAACAATCGTAAAATTATTTTCTTAGGAGAATTTATAAAGAGTTTATATAACAAATAACGTTACTATAATATTTGAAGTCAGAAATTGATTATAATTATTATCACTTATTTTTTATATATACATATCATCGTTAATAAAAATAATTTTTAATCAAATCAAATTTTAAGAACAACCTTTAGTATTGATTTATATTAAAATATTATTAACATTTTAAATGTTCTAAGTTAAAATTTATTAATTTATATTCATATAAATTTTATGTATTAACATAAACAATGATTAATTATTTTAATATCCATATTTTTATTAACAATAATATTACTATCAATAGTAATTAATAATGAACTTTTTTATTTCATTAATAATATCTATAAACGAATAATGAAAATATTGACTATATTGATGTTTCTCCCACATGTAAATGTTATGTCTAATATATATCTTTAACATCCAATTTAACATCCAATCTGATAGGTTTATATTTTATGGATTATGATTATAGTTGTGGTTATGGACTATTTCCAACAATCTCTCCTCAAGTATGAATGTCTTCATGTATATTGTGCATATGGATATATATATATATATATATATATATATATATATATATATATATATATATATATATATATATATATATATATTGGAAATAGTTCAAGTGTGAGTCAAAATCTCACATTGAATATAATAGACAAAGTTAAACACTATATAAAAATAAAGACTCATAACACTATTGCCTTTAAGGTTTTAGTGTAAAACTGGTGTCAAAGGTCTTATATGTGTAAAAGACTAATGTCATATAACCATGTATATGCCGACCACAATCTCTCAATGTCTATGAATATGACCTAACAGTGGTATCAGAGCCAATGATTTGAAGTGACTGACCGCATAACTATAACTAAAAAGGGGTCATTCATACACTCGAAGGAAAATATATCATATGAAAATGAGAAGAAAAAAAAATAGTGTTATGAACCTTCACACTTGAATTATTTCCAACACAATCAACCTAGCATTTAACACCCAATCAAATATTCAAAATTTACTAATTTTTTTCAACTTATAATAATATTTTGGGGAATGGGATTAGTTGGGTACAAAAATTGCAAATATAAGATGACTAAATGATAAATGGTATCAAATAAATTTTAATGATTTTTTATATATAAATAGAACAGATTTGAAAGGAAAATTTTGGCAGGAAATACCAAATCACCAACAAAATTCTGTTCATGCTTACTCTCTATCTAATCATGTAGATGTCTTGTTAAAGACTACAACAGAAAAGTCTTGACATCACTACCCATTAATCTTAAAGCTAATTACAAAGTTTATTCATGCCAATGCCTCATACAATTGCTCGATGATTCAAGATGAACAATTTTTTCCCAGAAGCTTCATAATATTCAACTAACAGCATCATTGTGTTTTTCATATATGGACCTATCATTAAAATAACATAATCAAATCATTTGTCTGAAAATTTTGTAGTTAGTTGTTATAAAATATTGGAACATATAAAATGTTGGAATGTAAAATATTACCGAAAAGCAATTTACTTGACTCTTTGATGCCCTCAAATTCTCCACCAGCTCTGCAATCTCAAACTGCTTCATCACTGTAGCATGAAGCACCTGCAGTAATAGCACAAATTATAAATACTATGAAGTTAGAACAGTTAACAGAAAACTGATGAAAGCATGAAGAAATACCCTCTTAGTCTTTTCAAGGTCAAACTCAACACTTTTAATTCTATCCAAGGAACTCATAAGCATTTGCTCCTTCTCCAAAGGTATGCCAGCAGGTTTGTGGCTAAGTTCCCCAAATGTTTTTTCCAATATCTCAAGACGTTGAGTACATTGAAGAATATGATTTCGTTCAGAGAGTGTTTCACCAGCTTCTGTGAGGTTTTTGTTTTCATGCTCCATGGCAACAGAAGGGTAAATATTGTTCTGTGTTCTCCAAAATTCTAATCTTAAACTGCGGAAGAACATCACCAATCTTTCCAAAAAGTAGATAAGCACCCTCGACACATTTAAGATATTTGTTTGCTCCACTTTTTCCTTAACAAAGCTGAACCAACTTCTGACTGAAGTACCTGTAAAAAGTATGAACTTTGGTAAAGCTGTTAAGGAAAATACTGATGCACTTACTAGTGAAATGGACATGCACAAATGTTTACAACTTGGTTTCCACATAATATATATAAAAACACACAAATGCTCCAATAATATCAACTAAAATACCTGCATCTTCTGCATTTTCCATACAAGAAGTGTTCGCTGTATCATCATTTTGCAGTGATTGGCCCCGAGTAATGTGAAACTCATCACTTTCGAGCACTTTCTCAGCTGCAGAAGCTCTATCATCACAACAACTGTAGAAGTTATCTGCTACTCTAACCTACAGACGAGTTAGTCTTCTGAATGATTAAAGGCTCTAAAACAAGGGTTAGAAGCATGTATTAGACTAGGTTAGGTTAGGGAACTAACTTCTTCATGAACTGGAGCTAAACGAGGAAAAGTGAATCTGCTTTGACTGATGGAGGAAAAAGAATCCTCAAGATCTGACCCAGAATCTGCAGTTGATGTATCGCTGCACTGTCCCTGGAAGATGAGAAAAGGAAGTCAAAAACATATAATTTTAGCAGTAAATAATATATACAGGAACTATATATGAAATCCTAACCATCCATGTCAAGAAGATTGAGACTTGCCTTCTGGGAGCGTATCCAGAAAGAATCTGAATTCTGATGTTCATTGGACATTTGGGTGTTTTCTCTCACAGATGTTCCCTCCACATTATGAACCACCTAAAATCAGAACACCTAAATTAGTGTCCCAAAAAATACACAAAAGCAAGAGATAGCAAAGCAACATTACCTTCATGATATCAGGATCATTCCATGGCCCTTTACTAGATCTAAGACATCCACCTTCTCCAGGACATGTACATGACCCACCTAAAATTTCTGGCAACTGGCTGTATACATATTTATAAATCATACATTATTAGACAACAATTTGATTAGAAATTATAAGGTAGTATGAGAAGTGCATACCTAGAGTCAATGATATCCAGTAATTTACAAGTAGACTTAGGTTCCAGAACCTGCAAATTTAGGTTGGTACATATTATCATCAGTATGACTTTATGAAAAGGAATATGAAATGCCACCAGCCAAAAGCTATCCCTTCACCTGTATCTTTGCAATGGTTTTCGCATCAAGAAATTTCTGTGCAGCAGGCCAAAGCATCTTCTTAAAGCCGAGACCAGCATTGATGATATACATTCGATGTAATGTCTGCAATGAATGTTGATGATTTTTATGCACACAGGAAGATGAGTGGAAAACAAATTGCTTTGGAAAAGGGAAGGATGAAAACCTCAGGATAGTAACTGTTGTCTATTTTTGCTATGGCAGCTAATAGACTTGCAGCAGTAGGAGAGAAATTTTTTATTCCCTGTATTACAAACATTATCAAGTTAAAAACTGAAAAATGTACTGAAAACGAGGAAGATAGTGAAATTGAGAAATAGCTGATTATGGACAACAAACTATACAACTTGAGGCACATAATTTCAGAAAAAACTTGAGTGATACAATGCAACTTACCAAGCCCTGTACGTCCAAAATTGTTGTGGTTGATGAAATCCTTCTTTTGGCTGCAATGGAACATGCTGGAAATTTTTCTTGCAGAGCCCTCTCGAACTCTTGGACATGATATTTCAAATATCTATCTATTGTGGTGATACGCATCAACCTACTTGGATGAGCTTTCCCAAGCCTTTCAATGTAAACTGGTCTACCTTCCTTATCAACTCCATGATACCCTTGAGGGTAATGCTGCAACACTTCTTCCAGCTCTTCAAATTCAAAATCCTTCAAATATCAGAACACCATTAGGCTCAACCAACTAAGTCATGTTTCGATACTGCATTATCCTGATTCAGAACACATGCTTGTTCTGAAATATACAAACATCACACAATTGTACCAATCTGATTTAAGAAAAATTAACACAACTAATTTTATTTAAAGATACAACTTAGATCCCCTTGCATTATCCAAACCTGGGAAGTCAAACTCACGGATAGGGTGCCAGTCTGTAATGTGAACAGGCTATAGTTTGAGTAATCAAAATTAATATCATAAATATCTACCAACTTACCTGTGTCAAAAAATTTTAATTGAAGTTTCTTCAGAAAATGCAGAGAAAATTAATCATTTCTTCAATTTTAGAGTGAAATAACTATTAATTGTTGATTCTGACAATAGAAGTGTGGACCAATACATAACTGGTAGCCAATAAATAGTTAACCGACACCCACAAGCAAAAACAAACAAAACCACCGAACCAATCCGCCGCACAATTAAACGCCACCTTAATCATCTCAAAGCCGCTGAATTCATGAATCCCACTTCGCTAATCATAGTCCTTATTAAGAAATTATAAGAAAGATTAAAAATAGAAAGAACGAACTGAGGTTGGTCCACCCAAATAGATTTGTTTTAAATATTTATTGTAAAGCACAAAACTTTTTTCAAAATAAAATATTTACACCAGCACAAAAGTCTAACCCATGAACTATGTTGAAGGTTGAAACAACTTTCTACCTAGCCCTGAACGTTGAACTATAAATCATTTATTGATTTTCAGTACTGTATTAAAAATCCTTATCTAGTAGAATAGTCAAACCCTCAATAAATTACCTGAAGGATGGCGTCAGTTCCAAATTCTTTTCTCCAAATTAGCATTTCTTCCCACATCTGCATTGTCTTCTCAATGTTAAAGTCTCTTGCTTTAAGAAACCTACCACCGACCAAAATGCCCATTCAGAAGAAGAGAGAGAAAGTAATCAAAAAGAAAAGAAAAGAAAAGAAAAAGACCTTAACAATGCATGATAATCATCATGGGTGGGAGGCATGAATCCCTTCTGCAGCAGTCTCTGACGCAATTCCTGCACCGCAGATTCCTCTTTCGCGTCTCTCACATCCTCAATGGGAACCCTGAAGTCTATCTTCCTCTTCCCTCGTTTCTTAAGCGAGTGCGTGAATCTGGAAGACGCGTTTATGGCCTTCTTCTTCAAGCTTCCAATTCTGGACCTTCTTCTCTCCTCTTCCCAATTCTCAGCTTCAACACCACCTCCTTCTTCCACCCCTTTCAACAACAACAACCCACATAAAAAAAAAAATTGTAACTTAACGAAATACAAAACGAAAAAGGAACAAAATTGGAGTTGAGTTGAGTTGCATTTGCATACCTGACATCTGCTAGTGTTGAAGATGGAAAAGGAAGGATATAGAGTTATGAGAAAAGAGAAGAGAAAGTTAATAATGAGAGTGGTGTTTGTATAAATGTTGGCAGGTTCATGCATACATAGGAGCAATTAAAAGGACAACATTTAATGACAAACGACAATGTGTGTGTTGAGGTTGTGGATCTCACCGGAAGAATATATGAGGTTTTTTTTTTTGTTGTTGTGGGGAGAAAGAAAGAGAAAGAGAAAGAGAGAAAAAAAATAATGTGATGGATGGATGTGTAGACCAGCACGCTGCTGCGCATAGCACAGTATAGACACTGCACATCTATAAGTTGACACGTGTGGAAAACAAGCATGCAATGGTAGAGATCCAATCTTTCAAGTTTCAACACTTTAAAAATTAATTTCTAGTTCACAATCCTCCTACAAAAGTAAAAGGAAATTAATTTTTGATAAAATAAACTTATATCTAATATAAATAAATAAAAATTAGTATTTTATGTGTATTATAAATAACAATAAATGTCTTACTTATTCAAATAATTTATTCATATTTTTTTAATTGAACATGTAAACAAAATTATTAAATAACAATTAACTTTAAAGATAAAAAGCAGTTAGTAATTATAGTAATGGATTTAAATGTCAATTTAAATATTAATTTATTGTTAATTAAAATCTTAGAAGATAATATTAGAAATTAATGTAAATTCTTGCTAGAGATTATTTATATACCTATAACTCTTAGTTTGTAAATTAATATTTATATTAATTGGCTAATTAATTTTTTGTTTTTAATATTAATTGATATTTAATGATTTTATTGTAATAACGTATAAAAATTATATACATTTTCATAACGAACACGGTTTTCATCTAATATAAATAAATACGGTCATAATATTTTTAGAGACATTAATTTTACAATTGCTTTTTTTCATGTTTGGAAGTTTTACAGTAAATATTTTATTTATTCGTTTTTATGAGTGACAATTAATAATGCCTCTTGGAATTAATTATTTTTAGATTAAAATGTTTACGAAAAGATCAATCATTTCAACGTAGAAAAGTATCATTAATGATCCGTGTTAAAAAAATGGACTTGAAGAAACAAAAGAAAGAAACAAACGAAAGAGGTAAAAATTGTTGGAAATAAATATTATTTACTGTATTTATTAATATTTTCAAATATAAATGTTATTTTTAATTGTTATTATTATTATTATTATAATAACACTAATAATAACAAAAGAGAACTAAAATAAATAAAAAATACTCACAATTGATTATATGAGTTATTGTGGTTTCCTTTTTTCTCTCCTTCATTTTAGTAACATCAAGACTTCTTTTTTTCTATAAATTCAAAAAATATTATTTAAACCAAATAGTATAAATTATTTAATTTCAATTCAATCTAAAATGCATTACATTAGACCTCTATGCTCAACTTTTTTTTAACAAAAAAGTCGGACCGTGGGTTAGCCCGTCCAGTTCATGGGATGGATGGGCTGGGCTAAATCGGGTTCGCAGGTTGAAAACTCTATCCTATTCCAATTTTTTTAAATAGACTGACGGGTTGACATATCGGGTTGTGTCCATTTTGTCATCCCTAAATAAGAAAATGTAGTTGCACTCATTACAACATTGCAATCATAAAATATATTTATATACATGGAATAAACTACGCAAAGACAATGTATACAATTTTCAAAGTTACTATGTGCTTGTAAATGTGCTATAAAAAAGATGGATGTAGCGTGAGCCAAAAGTTTATGTTAACAAGTACAAACCTCGCTAAATAATTATTAATGTCAGATTTAAATCGTGCACGTATGTGACTCTAAAATAACGGATACTAATTGATTAGCGTCAACTTTGAAGGGTCAACTCTAAGTAGGATTGACTTAGTCAACTCTAATTTATCATTAATTTTTAAATAAAAGCAATTTAGCATTAGTCTGACCGACATTAATATGTTTGTATTTATAAATTTATTTAATTTAAAGTTGATTTTTCCGACACTTAATAAATATAATTTTAATGTTAGTTTAATTTTGATTGGAGAATGCTAATAATAGTAACTTAAAAAAAATCTGGTGGAAAGTCTCCATATTCAACAAATATAAATGAAAAAAAAATTATAATAAATGAAGGAGATAATTGTAGATGAATGTGTATGAATGATTTGAATGTAAGTGAAAGAGATGGGTATGAATGAATGAGATGAGGACAAGATTATGGATGAAGAAGATAAGGAAAAGAATGTGGATAAAAAAGATGAGAAAAAAAAAATGCCAATGAAGATGTGTGTGGAAGAAAGAGATGAGTGTGAATGAGATAAGTGTGGATTAAAAAAGTGAGTGTGATTAGATTTATGAATATGAATAAAAACGATGAGTGTGATGAAATTTATATAATGATAAAAGGAAATTATAAGTGAGAAGATTTGTCATTTTTAAATTTAAATTAAATTAAAAGTAATATGTAATTTATATTCATTTTCACCCACACATAAATTTATAATATATATTATAAAGTATTGATTTGATCGATATTAACTAAAATAAATATAAATAAAAAGTCAAACTTATCTATTTTTAATATTTATTTTAATTAGTGTTTATTTAACTCACATCAATTTTATTTATTTTTAATATTTAATTTAATTTCTATAAATGTTAAATCAATACTAATTTATTTTAATTAGTGTTTATTTAATAATCGATACTAATTTATTTTAATTAGTGTTTATTTAATAATCGATACTAATTTATTTTTGTCAATACCCGTAAAGCTAATAGTCATTATTTATTTTTAATATTTATTTAAATTAACATCACATAATTATTTAAATAGTTATTTATTAAAACAGTTTTCAAAGAAAAGATACTCATTAATCCACACCTTTTTCTCAATTTTGCAGTTCTAGAAGAACAAATGCGTCTTTATAATCCCATTTTCAAGATCTCTTTTCTAGAAGAATGAAAGAGTAATTAAAACAAAATAAAGTGTAAAATTGAGTTTACTTTAAATAGAATTTACGGGAAATGCAAGGTTTACAAAATAAAAAAGAAATATGTGTAAATTAACATAATCAATTTTTTTTCAATACAAGTGACTAAATTACATTATGAATTAATTATAAAATATTCATATTAAATAAAATATATTTATTAATAATAAATAAATTTATCTCACTTTTTTACTCATTATATCTTCATCTAATCGAAACTATCTTATTTCTATTTGTTTTACTCTCTTCCTTTTCATTATTCAATTCAAATAGAACCTTGGTTGTTTCTTTCAGTGACACGACAACAAAACATCAATTAAGAGAAAATCACCCACCACCTATATGAACAAACCTCAACACATATATGACTTCTTCCCAAAAAAAAAAAACCCTAGATGTTAGAACTTGGATTAATTGTTTTATGCTCAATTCTAATTAAAACAACTTTTCAATCATGCACACGCGTCATAAACAATCTATTATAATTAAGAAATAGATCTTTGGTAGATGGAAGGTTGGGGAAGAAGCTTAGACTACTAAGTTACAGCAGAAGAAAAGTTAGATGGGTAATTGTTACTGAAATAATGATTATGTGATGTTACAACTTTCAAGCCTCGTGTCATGTCTTATCTTCCTTTGCCCTTATATGTCACCACTTTCCCCCACCTCCAATGTCTTTTCCTATCTTATCATTTTTCTTTTCTTTCACCTTTTTTTTTTTCTATTTAGAGTACCTAAATTCTGCTATTTTTCAAAAAAAATTACTTCGTTTTTGAATATCTAGTTCTGGAAACAAGATGGATTTTCAATTTTGCACTTTTAACACATTTTTAGAGACACTAAAAACATTAATTGTGGAGCAGAATATTCTAACTTCTATGTTCACTGGAAACGAAGATTAAACCAAATGATCGTAGTCATAATATTTGATTTTCATATGTGTATGAAAAATATTTATTGTATAAGAGGTTAATTTTTTTAAACAAATTTCAAAATTTAGTTCTTGAGTATCAGGATTTGAATTTCTTAAAAATAAATAATGTTTAACTTGATAAAAACATTTTTTTTCAAAATATCAATTATATTACTAGTAGGAAAAATGATCTTTGAACATCATCGTGAAGCAAAACAAGTTGAACACACAATGCCCTATGCAAGTTACGAAGCAAACAAGACCTGTAAGAAAAAAAAAAGGTTTCTGTCTTTTTGACTTTTCTTCGTGAGAAGGGATGAAAAAAATGACAAATTTACGTCTTTGTTGGTTAAAAAAATTATAAACCAGTACTTTAACATATTTTTACTAAATCATCATTACATCATCAATTAGCTTTTATCTCTATTCGTGTTCTCGTTCCACCTAAATTCATCCACCATGAAACCAAGGTTTATCACTTTTCTAAGACAAGTTCAAATTTCACTTTATAAATTGGTTTCACTGTTCCCAAGCCAACACAAGGTTTTTTTTTTTCACGAGTGGTGATAATCACACATAACTAGATCACATGTTGTTGAAATTCAGTCTTGTTCTATCACAGTAACACTTGAATACTGCATGGTTTCTGAAGCATTGATGAGACATTTATGAAAACGGAATTTGACCTCTTCACTTGCATGCTGCGAAAAGCACCATTAATGCTAGTCAGGTAATACAAGGTATCGCTATCACTTTTCCCCACAGAACGTGACACCCTCTCTCCAAACGGGAACGACAAGTTCTTCCACACAACCTTTTTTTTTTTTTCAATTTAAGAGGAGAATCGAAAAGTTTTATATAAAGTATATTTTCTGGCTGTTTGGTTCTCGAAAAACCAGAACATATTCCATTGAACTAAACAACAAAGACAGGTGTGTTTTTGTGAGGTGGTTAGAATAGAATAAGTAGGAAGAAGAGAAAAAAAACGATGATTTGTCTGGGTGTGGCATTCCTGATATGATTCTGGGGCTACAGTATAAAAGGTGAATCGCAGAAAGTGAAAGTTGGGAGTCCCCACGCATGATAGCGCAATATCAATTACCATCTTTAATGCCGCAAGAATAATGTAGACATCAAACTGGCGCAAATTTACTGCATACATTCTAGATGCATAAAATGCCAACCACAACATTGCAATTTTAAATCAAACAATTCTCTCCAACACAACTCTGTCTTTTCCCTTTCCATGGCTTTTGGTAATGTGAGATAAGATTGCTGCATGTGCATGCTGCTGCATCAGGTTTCATCCCAGAAATATGAGACTGACATGCATGATGTTTGGTTTTGAACATGGAATCTGTCTGTTTGAACATCATTAAACTGAAAACTGTTTTATGGTTAATTAGTGGTTATTTGAACGATGATGATGGATATGATAAGATGTTGTTTGTTTGGTGGAAGTGAAATGGTGAGAGAGGGACAAGTCGAGTGGGTTGCATTGTGGATGGCAATGTCTGCCCCCGAAACCCGAGAAAGTGGCAGTTAGTAGTCACTCTCAATTTGGCTCAACTGACATCATTTATTGCACACAACAAATCACACATACACTTTTTGTGAACAAAATTTTACAGCCATTAATTTAAATCCCTGTTTTTGGATTTATCTTTCTAATCTATTTTATTTGTTACATATCAAAATTCAAAAATATACTTTATTTTTTTTAAGTCAAGATGAATTTAACTTAAACTTCATCTACATGGTTATGTTTTGTTTTATTCTATCAGAGAAAAAGACAGTTACACCTTTATTCTTTAACTTTTAAATACGATTTTAGTTTACTTGTTTAATCTTATTATCTAGAGATATTCTATCTTCCTGCTCCGGAAAAATTCGCAATTTTCGTTCAACTTTTCATTTTGCGCATGTTAGAATATATTTTTTTCATAAAATTTATAATTTAATTTACTAAATATTTTTTATACTGCCTTAGATAAATATACTAAGAAGCCAATTGAATTAAAACAAAACACACAGATTAATAGAATATCAGATAAAAGTATAGAAATTTTCAAAAATAAAAGAACAACTATCTTTGTTTTCAATTGAGGCTACTAAAATTGTGAATCGAAAAAAAAGAATACAATTGCTTTAGTTTTTTTAAAACTCAATTTAGTTTTAGTTAATTTAGACTATAGGAACTAAAATACACTACTGCAAAAAACTTATTTCACTTTGTCTGTTATGTCTAGTTTTAGAAAAATTGAAGCTTATGAAAACGTTGTGACATTTTTTAGATTATTGAGAATGTTTAGGTTTCGATTTTAACAAAAATTGAATTATATACACATTTCGACTTTAATTATCTAAGAATCGATGTCTAAAAATTTTCACTAATATCAAACATGTCATTGGTATTTTTTTATTTAATTTGTGGAGAGAGGTTTAGGCTTTGGTTATTTTTAAAACCGAAGCATAAATGTGTTTAACATCAGTTTAAGGTTATTTTTTCTTAAATTGTACATTTGTTCTAAGCATTTCATTTATGCAGAAGTTGCTTTCTTCCCTCCTTCGCCACTCCCACCTCCTTCATTCTTCCTTCTTTGTTCTTGAACACCTCCACCTAATGTCGTTGAACCCACGGTGTTGCCGCTGCTCAATTTCGAGTGAACAATGAGTGAGTTTTCTTACTTCCTATTCGATTTGTTTTCTTGCATTTTTGTTGAGTTTGTGTTTTTCGTTAAGACTACACAACACCGAAGGTGACCCACGTGGGTCTTGATTGAGATTTTTGGTTATTCTATTTTTTGCATATTGAGATTATTAGTTCTCAATGTAGAGATGAGGATGATATATCTCGTGTTTTTATTTTCTGTGTGTATGAAGGTAGAAAAATCATGAAGAAAACAAAGGTTAATGAAGATGAATAAAAATAAATCATTGAATGAAAGAGGAGACTCAAAATAATAAAAGAAAAAAATATTATGCTTCGATTCTGATAAAAACCAAATAAATTTAAATTTCGATTTATAACCAAAGCCACAAAATCCACTCTTTTTTATCTTATTTGGATATATTTTCATTGTTAAATTAAGCACAATATCCAAAATAAATGTTTGGTACCAAATTCCTTTCATTAACTAATGATATGTTATTTTAAAATGACTGAAAATAAAGAAGTCTAGGTAAGCGAACTAAAATATATAAATTCTAAATATAAATATTAAAATATAAAGAATATAAAATTGTTTTTGTACAACGACAGCTAGCTATTGAAAACAAATAAAGAAAATGTTTAATTATGGTTTTGATTTTCATTTTGGAATCAAAATCTCAATTTGGTACCCGAATTATTAAAAGTCTCAAATTGGTTCTTTTTTTGGTAAAACGTCTCAAGTTTGACCTTTATGTTAAGTCTGGGTTGACGCTGGGGTGTCTCGTGTCAATTCCTCTATTTTTTGATTTTTTTGATTATTTGTTTTTTGATTATTTTCTTTTAAATGCCACGTGTAAAGCTGTCGTCGTGCCACGTGACAGTGACAGAGTGATGTGGCAGTGATAATACCAGGTGTCAGCATTATGCCATGTGTCATTTCCTTAGTCTCAATTTGGTCTCTGTATTTTAATTTGTCTCAATTTAGTCCCTATTTTTGTAAAAATAATCCAATTTCGTCCCTCTCCAAATTAAAACAAAAAATTAATTTTTATATAAATTTTATACGAATATTTTTATTAAATTTGATTTTTTTATTATATATTTTTAAAATAGCTAAGTTTATTTAAAATTGCGTTTCACATCCAACTTTACTTAAAATTGTTTTTAAATTTTAAATTTATATGTTTTTTATTGTTACATGAACTAGTTAATTTATGAATTTTTTTTCTATTAACATTATTTGCTATTAACAACTTTAAAATAATTTTAAATAAAGTTCAATGTAAAATATTAATTAAATGAACTTAATTTGGTTAAAAATATTTACTTGAAATATCAATTTTGATAGAAATATTTTTGTACTTTTGTATAGAAATTAAATTTCATTTCAATTTGGAGAGGGACAAAATTGCTAATTTTTATAAAAAATGAGACTAATTTGAAACAAAAATTAAAATAAAGGGACCAAATTGAGATTTTGGAAATGACATAAGTGACACGTGTCATTGTCACTGCCACGTGACACGATAACATCTTGACACGTGACAATTTTTTTGATTTTTTTAAAAAAATTAAAAAATAAATTAAAAAAAAAAGTAAAAAAAATCAGAAACTAACACGTGACACTTCCTCTAATGACGTCAATCTGGACTTAATAGAAAGGGCAAACTTGAAACATTTTAACGAAAAAAAATAAAAATATCAATTTGAAACTTTTAAAAATTCGAGTACCAAGTTGAGATTTTGACTCCAAAACGAGGACTAAAGACATAATTAAACCTAAAGAAAATATTATAGATGTGTTGGCAATACGTTACTTTTTAGTTTCTAACTTTCTAAGTAATTAAAAATTTTAAAGTTAGGATTACAAGTAATAAAATGAAAGAATAATGATGCAGATTTATAATTTTTTTAAATATATGAAAAATGCAATGCAGCGAAATATTTTACTGGTTTACATTTTTTAAAGGATTAGTGCAAACTATCTGTTGCGTAAATGAAAGTAAACAATTATTATATATGGACAAACCTTTTATAAATTCCTGTAGCATATAAAAGGAATTTTAATTATTTTTTCATAATACACACAAACTAAATTTATTTTAAAAAAAATAGAAAAATTGTTTCGTAAGTGAATTAACTCACAGATAAATTAAATGTATTTTAAAAAAGAATTCATGAATAAATTAATTTTAGAATATAAAAAAAATAATTGTATAAATTTATGTATCTTTCAAAAATAAATTATATAGTTTTACATTGTTAAATAAATGAGATATCTTCTGAAGGAAAAAATGAAAATAAAATTTTGAATAAAAATGCTTAATTCAATTAAAATACAAAAGAAACATAAAATATATGTAAAAAGGACAATCTATGAAAAATAAAATATGAATTTTATAGTTTTAAATTTCTTTCTCTATTTATTCTTCTACAACATGATATATATATATATATATATATATATATATATATATATATATATATATATATATATTTATTTTTTTTTTTTTTTTT
>Ga0209589_1001186_pt1 | contig 41922 bp, 17 predicted proteins | sample CowpeawhiteBW_FD_187525 | JGI IMG/M metagenome (GOLD analysis project Ga0209589, IMG submission 187525) | Root nodule microbial communities of legume samples collected from California USA - Cow pea white BW (SPAdes) (version 2) | ecosystem: Host-associated > Plants > Roots > Nodule | place: USA...
CAAAAAAAAAAAAAAATGAAGCAAAATACACATACAATCGGTCCAATCCAAACAATCAGTAAACAATAAACCAACTACTATTTTATCTGCACAAATAACCAGAATAAAACATGCAATCCACCTTTCATACTACATTCCTACCATTCATTTGAAAGAAAAAAGAAGCACCTGAACATGCTCTCTGGTACGAGTATCCCATATATGAATATGGCGATCAAGTCCTCCAGTCGCCAAATACCTACCATCCGAGCTAGCAGACAAAGCCAATACATGCTTACTCTGCTTTGTAGCCGAGCCTTGCGGATCCTTCAAACCATGAGATTTCAACACCGAATCACTGGGCCACTTATACCGCTCAAATTGCCCACTACTCACATCCCACTGCAGAATTACTCCGTCCTTCGACGCCGAAAAGCCCTTCGAATCATCCTCAGACAGGGCCACCGCTGTAACGCTCTGTCTGTGCTTCACCAACACCCTAAACCCTTCATCACTACTTACTTTAACCCTAAAATAACAAACAAACAAATCTTAGACTTCCATCAAAATCTAAAACGCAAACACAAACAGTTGGTGAAGAATGAAACATACTTTGAAGCAATGCTTCTTCTGACGCGACCACTTTCCTCTTGTTGCTCCTTTAGCAACTTCTGAGCTACGAGTGAGTCTCTTGCTCCTTCTTCGTCTTCTTCATCACCATCTTCTTCCTCGTCACCGTCCTTTTGTTCTTTATCTTTCTGCGCTATTTGCCGAACCATTCGGATATAGTCTTGTGCGATTCTCTTCCGCGCCTCCGCACCTGTTTCTACCTCCTGATCCTCACCGGAGCCGTCGTCTGCGCCGGCGAAGAAGCCATCTTCATCAAAATCGCTTTCTATCTCGGCATCTTCTTCATCGTCGCGGTCAAGTTTGCCATTGGGCTTTCGGCGTTTTCGAGAATCGCTGGAGAAGAACGGGTCATGGCTTTTCTTCTTTCGCGGCATGATTCAGATTCAAAAGGTTCGAATTTACGATACAGAGAGTGTTTGTAGGGTTTTTGAGAAGAGATGCGACTGAAGAAGAAACTAGGGTTTAAGAGCGATACAAAAAAAACATAGTTTGTGTTTATGGACTCCAAACATTATTTTAATTTTTTTTATTTTCTTTCTATAACAACAAAAATGGCTTAACTTTAACATGATTTCAAACTTTGTCTTAACTTTCTCGTAAAAACAGGGGAAATTATTTTGTTAACTCAACTTTATTTTCTATTTAATTACTTCCAATTTCAAATATTTATTTTTCATTGGAAATAATATTCCTAATTAAGAATGTTATTCTTAACAATAAAATATTATATTGGAGAGAAATATATTTTAAGTTTATATTATTCAGATTGCATGCATTGCAAGATTATGGATTATGTATATATACTTTTACATGATTACTAAGTCCAGCATTTTCTTTATTTAATATTTTTTTCAAGAATAATGAGGAATATCACATACATATTAATGTGAATTATGTTCTCTTGTTTACTTTTCCTCTCTTTTCTTTCTTAAGGCATGTTGATAATAATAAAAAAAGAGTAAAAAAAGGAAGAAGAGGTTAACAAAAGAATATTAAATTTATTTAATTAAAAATAATAAATAAAAATTGAATAACTTGAAAAAAAATTGTTAACAATAATAATATTTCATTTCTTATACAAATAAAAGTTAAAAACAATAATATTTAACAGTAATTACGATAGTAATTCATATATTTTATAATTTCAAGTTTATATAAGGATTTCTTTTTAATTTTAATAATATATTTAATTGCAATACAAAATTCATAAAAACATTAAAAAAAAGGAATTCAGTGGAACGAAAATAAACTTTTCCACTAATTAAAAAAATAACCATTAACATCTAAAATATAATTAAATTACGCGTAAAAAAACTCTCTTTTTTTCTCTCCACTTTGATTTTAGATTTTAATTTATCTCACCTTTTTAATTTGTCAACGGAAAATATGTTTTTGACAAAGTTTTATTTAACATTGACAAACAATTATTTTTGATAAAAAAAATTCTAAAATTCTAAAATTTTATTTTTATAATTTTCATAAAAAAATATAAGAAATTATTTTATTTAATAATTTTGTCAACTTTGTCAACAAAATATTAATAAAAAATCATTTTCTTCTCAGACACCGTTCATTTATTTATTTACTTTGTGTTCATTCTCCTATTATTGTTTTCTTGGCACATGTTTAATTTATTCTCTAATTCCTTTATCTAACATAAAATTCCAAATTTTACAAGTTGTTTGTTCCCGTTTTTCCTTCATGATCATTGAAAACAATTCCAAATTTGTATAACAAACAGTTGATTATGTGAGATTGGAATTCACGATCCTACGTGATTAATTTAAAAAATACAATGAAATTTACTGTTCTCAGTTATTTTTATAATGGTTACAGTGGTAATTTTTTTATGAAAATTGTTTGATTTTGTACATTAGACATATGAGCCAAATATGTTTATTATTTTTGCGAATCTCATGTCATTTAACTGTAAAAAAAATATTATAGCTATTAACTCAACTTTTAATAATTACATTTAATGCATATTATTAAACTAGAGGTACAGAAACGTAAAGTATTATAATTATAAGGGTTAAATATGTTTTTGGTCCCTCAACTCTCAGCAAATTTTTGGATTAGTTCCTCTTTGAAATTTTATACCAATTTAGTCCTTCATCCTTATAAATGCGTGAATTTAGTCCTTCTTACCAAATTTTGTTAAGTTTATTTGACATTTTAAACGTATTTTATGATAATATTTTCGTTAACATTGAAGCAAAAATGTATCAAACGGTGTAAACAATTCAAATATTATCATGAAATGCGCTTGAAACGTCAAATCAACTTAACAAAAGGACTAAATCCACGCATTTCTAAAGATTGATGACTAAATTGGTATAAAGTTTCGAAGAGGGACTAATCCCAAAATTTACTAAAACTTAAGGGACCAAAAACATATTTAACCCTAATTATAATGGTGAAACTTTTTATCAAAATTATTCAAATGACTATATTTCAAAAAAAATACCAAAAGGAACAAGTCGTGTTAGTGTGAAGTCGTCTTATTATGTTTAACACGACTTTTAATTCAATTTATATCATAATACATTGATACAATTTTATAACAAAATTATATTAAATTTACACCATTTGTTTATTATTATGATTTTTTTTAAAATTTGTTAATTTCAATAATTAACAAAATTTACACCATTTTTATTTTGTTTGTCATTATCATGGTTATGTTCCTACTTAAAAATTGATAATGATTGTGATAAAGTACTAAGATGTAATAACTTTAAAATCTACACTCTTCTAAATATAACAATGAATAACACGTTGAAAATAGTTGTTGGATTCCAAATTTACCATGACAAATATATTTTCACCTCCAAATTAACCAAACAAACAAATTCTTATAAGTGGATATTATCCATAACAAGTACAAAATACAAAGGTCATTATAAGACAACATTACCAAACACATGCATGTTCATGTAAAACCTTTTATTAATGACCACTGTGTCGCATTTACTACAACATTCTTCATTTTTTTTAGATTGAGCTCACAACACCATCTTTTGAAGATTGTTTGGTGGGTAGAGTAGACAAAGTAGCTGAATTTCCATTCACAAAGTTACAATGAGCTCGAATCTCTCCCTGTGTTCCTGTCAGCACTTGTATGATGCTCATTTTTATCATTGAAGCCTTAAAATTTTCATAGAAAAGAGTTTGGTTATTGCTGAAGTTGTTCACAATGGGAATAGTATCTGCACCGGTGGTGGAAAACAACTCTTGATCACTCCGAAGCAACCCATTTTGAAGTTGAAGATTGGAGTAGTAGTTAGAGTCAAGTCTATCAGGAGTGCTTAAGTCCAAATTAGTGAGATTGGTTCCAGGTCCACCATTAGGGCAAATTGCTTGAAGTGCTTGTAGCAGGGTTGTGTTAAGAGTTGGGTCAGGGTTTCCAGTGCTGTTGAAATTGTATAATCGATTCACAAAAAATCTGCATTGAGCTCTGCCAATTGTATGAGCACCTGAAGAGGAATTATATATATGTAACATATTATACCAATTTTGTTAAATATATGTTTCTTAGAATGCAAAAAATATATTTACCTGAAAGTGCAACTAAATCAATTGTGCTAAGGTTTTGCCTTTCAAATGCAGATTTGAGTTGGTCGAGAGAGAAATTGGGACCAGGAAGATTTTGATTAGCAAGATCGAAACTTGCGTTTAAACTGTCTCTTCTTCCCAGAGGAACTTTCCAATCAGGACCATGAGCCTAATAAGTAACAACACAAACAAATTTATATATTTAAAAAATATTTAAAATTAATTTGTTTGACTTTTATAAAAAAAAGGGCAAAATTGTCTAAACTTGTATTTTCTTTAACTAAAAATTTAAGATGATATTTTTTATGTAAAGTACATAGGACTGTGTTATTTCCACCCTGTTTTTATGAGTTCATCCACCGATTCTTTTGGTTATGTATCTAAATACTGTTTCCTTTAAGATAATCCTATCAATGTATTTTTCGAAGGTGAACTTAACACATGTATAGTGAGAATAGAGAAGCCTTGAACATATTTTAAAATATGGGCTTTATATTTATAGACTTGGGCTCCAGGCTCAAAGGCAAGTTGATTATTGTCCATGGATCCACATCTCCCAATAAAACTTTAAGATGAGATTCAGATTTACAATATAATAAATTTGAATGCTTATTTTCTTTAAATAAATTTATTTATCTGATTATATGTTTTTTGTTATTTTTTTAAATAACAAGTGGAATTTCTGGGTAATGTTTTTATACATAATTATATCTATCTTAATTTCTTTAATATTTTTTCCTATTTTATTTAAAAAATATCGAACTTATTTGATTAATGTTAAAGTACCATGATACATTTGGCATCTGGATTCGTTTATTTCCTTCGGTTAAAAGTAACAATAATTATATAAATTCATTACAAAAATAAAAACTAAAAAGAATGACTTGTTACTTTTCTTATAAACAATTAGATTATATAATAAGTAATTTATGTTTTAATTTTAACAAGTATGTACTTTGAAATAAAATATGTTATTTCGAAATTATCCAAATAATTGATGGACACAGTGCTGCTACCTCTGTTAGGATGTCTATGATTTATACCAATACATCAGATGTCCCTTATATAGAATTTTTTTTTCAGATTTTTATATTATATTTAGTTATGAATAGTGTGTAAGATAAAGAGAAATAATTGCAAGGTAATATATTTAAAGAAAGATCTATCTATTTTTTTTTTTTTAAGTACACGAAGCTTCCTCCTACCATTCAAAACCTAACGGGAACTATATAATCCTTTGCCATTATGTTTGAATAATTTTAACGTTAATGATAATATCTTTCTCCTTTTTTTATTTAGATCTTTTACTCTTTAACATGATTTAGTATGAGTTATTAATTAATATATTATTATTAATTTTATTGAAAGGATTAATGATCTACATTAAATTATATTAAAAAATATTGATGAAAATAAAAAAAGAGAATCAAAATATAATTTTATCGGTTTTAACAAGACATATCAATACTTTTTATTCATATGGCTCACTGTCATGTTGTTCTGTCCATGGAAAGATATTACATATCACAAATTGTGTGATGAGTTTTTAGCCTTAGTACAAGGATTTATTGTAGTACCATAGGATCTGACATTATTGAGGACTCACAAAAAATCTTGACAATAACACCACAACAACTCACTAGCTCATATCTAAGTTAGTTCACATATGCATTAAATAAAAAGAATACTCCTAAATTTATTATCATCTGCAAGTTAAGTATAACCGAGTATTATTGAAGTCACATGCCCGATAAAGATAATATCAATTTATTTATTTTATTTTATAAATAAATTTTAGAAAGTTGAATTAAACTTAAAAATATATTTTTTAATTATGAAATTTGAATACTAACTTTCTTTTCTTATAATTATTTTTCAAGCCAAAAGAATGGGAAAATTGAAGTTTTAGGGCGAGATTTGTTTATCTTATTTGAATTACATGATTAGTTAATATGAGTGATAGAGGAAGATAAGCATAGTTACCAGAACAGAAGATATCTCAGCTGCAAGAGCAAGAATATCAGCACAGGAGACAACCCCAGGACATTGATTTTCTACTGCTGTCTTGATCTCATTAACAACATCCAAACCTCGTAAGCTGTTGTTATTTGGCCCTGCACCTTGTTCACTCACGATCGTGTCAGTGCTGTTCAAAAGAACTGATGCATCACACCCCTGTCACACACAGTGATTACTAAGATTTTTCAAAGATGCTTTATAAAAAGAAAATCAACACAAATGGTACATACCTGAACAAAGCAATCATGGAAGTGAAGTCTTATGAGACTGGCGAGAATTCGAGGATCGGATTTGGAGACATTTCTGAGAACTTCACGCACAATAGAATGCACCCTTGGACACGTGTCTCTGTAGAATGAGTTATCAAGCTGTGCATTTGAGAAGCGTGGTGATGCTGCCAGCAAAACCACCGCACAGAAAAGTGCGACTTTCACTGTGAAAACACTGAAAAAACTCATTGTTTCTTGTGTTTTGAGCAGTGAATGTGATGTTGTTATGAGCTTCCCCAGATGCTTGTGGTCTATTTAAAGAGACAGAAAGAAGAAAGAAGAAAAGAGGAACGTGGTTTAGTTTTATGATCCGCTGCTGGTGGGTTCAGATTTCAATCATGCTACCGCGATTAATGAGAAAAGTCAAATTTGGTGTTTCTGAAATTTAATAATAATTCATCCATATATTCACCATGCTACACCTAGACCAGGTTGTTTAAGTGTGTTCTCTCTCAGTAAAAATAAATTAACCAGAACTAAACACGTTAATATATGATATGGTGAACTCTGATTTTGACCAAAAATTTGATGAGCTAATATTTATATAACTACATTGATGTTTGAACTTAACCAGAAAAATATTAGATAAAAAAATAATGTTTGGTTTGAATGAGGATAGAATTAAATAATGATCACAATTACCTATCTTCGTTCCGAACAAATGTTCATATGTCCATTAGTTTCTACTCACTCTTCCTTTATTTATTTTCTCTAAGTGGTGTGATTAAATTGACTTGGATGATAAAATTGAACACATTAAAATATGGATCCTTATGATTCTTGCACAACAATTGATGTCTCTGTATATATTTAATTTTATTCCATTCTTATTTCCTAACATGTGTTTACGATTTAGTTTTTTTTAGTAAATGCGATTTTCTTCACTACTAATTTTTGTAGTTGACTATATATATTTTCTACCTTATATTTTCGTGTGTAAATATATATATATATATAGATATATCTATATATATATATATATATATATATATATATATATATATATATATAATTTTAACTTTTTCATCGATAAAACGTGAAAAAAAAAACATTCTTATCTCCATATCAAAATTTAACAGGTATCAAAATTTTGTCTAATCATTACTAGATTAAAATTTTTTATAAAATAATAAAAGATTACGGTAAAAGAAACGTAATATTATCAAATATTCAATATTAAGAGATAATTGTTTCTTTAATATTAAATATTTATAAATAAATTATAATTATGATTGTATACATTCAAAATTAGAATACCGACTGAAATTTTGTGAGAACCAAAACATTTATTAAATTTACAAACGTTAATGAAACCTAGTTAATAAAATTTAAAAATATTTTTAAAAAATATAAAAAAAAATATTCAAATTAAAAAATATTTTAAATGTATGTTTACTTCAATTTTTAAAATTATAATGAAATCCCTATTTTTATACATTAACAAAGTTATAATACATCACTCTATCAAAATCACACAAAGAAAAAATTAAATTATTAATAATAGAATTTTAACATATCTTTTATATTTTGAACTTCAATATATATGTTGGATTCTAATAAAAAAAATTCATTACAATTATATTAAATTATTATATTATAATAAATAAAATTTATTTATACAATTATAATAATAAAATTATATGTACCAATGTGTACATCCCATATCTATACCCAATTAATGTAGGGATTCATTGTCAAAACAGAAACATATTAAGACAATACTTACAAAACGAATTTATTTGTTATCCCTAATCTCAACAAATATAACAATCAAACATTGTTCATTGTATGATTAATCCTTTAATACATGTTAACTCAAACAATAAAATCTTAAATTCATTATTTTGTATACATTGCAAACTAAGCGCATTCGAAACTAACAATTATATACTCCATCAAGTTATCTTCCACACACCCCAAATATTAAAATAGAAAAAAAAAAATATTTGCATTGTAATGAAGGCAACTTTACGAACAAATTCCTATGAAACACAAACACACCTTTGCATGGCACTTATGTAAGACCTTAAAATCTTCACTGGAAAAAAAAAATGTAAACTATGGAAGAGAATAGGGAAGGCTTTACATAAACACTTCAAGATAACACTTTTCTCCCATTCTTTTTTACTCTTCAAATTAATACTAAAGAAATAGACATTCATTACTTACCTTAAAAACATGACATGTATACCTTATATAAAGTTAAAGATAAACATGGTTATTCACAAGACAAAATTAATACATCCAAAAATAAGATCCATGGTCATTATTATCTAAGACTATAGAAATGGAACAACTAAATTATTTATAAGAACTAAAATCAATATTTACAAAAAGAAAACATACAAAAATATTTAACCCTTAATTTAAATAAATTTAACGATTATCTACAACAATGCTACGTACAGTAACACAAAGTTCACTTATTATACCTATTACTATTTTGTTCAACATTGAATCAAGACTATGATGAGAGAATAAATTTAATTTTCCTCTTTACTTACGAGTGTATGAATGATTAATATATAATTGGATTTCCTTTATTGAAGTTCTGGAAAACTTTAGTTATAATGTTATTTTAACAAGGAGCATATTTCGGTTGGTGCGTCTAAGAGAAAAAAGAGAGAGGAAAAAGACACTATTTTTACTTTCTTTGGAATGTAAATATTATTGAAGTAGTTTTAATATATTATTCATTGTTTTAACCTTTTACAAGATGGTCCATGGTTCCACAAGTGTTATTTATTTAATGGTATTCATATAATTAAGAATACAATTTAATTTGAAAATTTAAATTAATTATTTACTGAAATTGAAACTTTAATTATAATATTAAGTATTTAAAATTTAGAACATACATGTAAAAATAAGATATTCCTACAAAAGCAACACATGGGGTCCATTTCTTTGTTGATAACTTTTTCTTTCTGAGCTCACGTTATTAACCTTGCTTTTTGTGGCGTCCATATTTAATTAGGGTTCTTTGTATTATAAGTATTGCGATTTATGTTTTAACTTTTGTAAAAGTTTACTTTATTTAAAATATTTACACTTATAATAAAAGAGAAGCAGTATTATTTCATACCCAAAATCGTGATAACATATTTAATTAAAAAAATTATATATCAATATTATTGGTTGATATGTATATATAATAGGAATTTTTTTTTAAACCTTATTTTCTATAACCATTTAACAACTTTAAACAATAATAAAATGTTAAATGAAAATATAAACTAAATTATTGAATAAATATTAATAAAATACTGTGAAGAGGAGTATGAATGTACATATATCAACAAATAAAGTTCATTAAAGTATTTCTCTTGTGTTATGTTAGGAATGAAATCTAAGATGGAGTTTATATAATGTAAAATCAATAAAGTTAAGCAACATAATATAAAAATATATCTACAAATTTATTCCTTTAAAATTGAGTAAAAAGTGATGTTATATATTTGATGATCTAAAAATAGTTTGTAATGCAGTAAAATATTTTCAACAAATTTTGAAGAAAGACTTTATATCATTTCTAAACTAAATGTATGAAATGTAGATAGTTGAAAATGAATTTCTATCAAAAGTAATGTTTTATTTAAAAAAATTAAACTCAAATCTTGTCCCGATTTAATATTGGAGAAAAGATAAGGTCTGCATTATTAAACCTTAAAGTAAAGGTGTGTTCCAACAACCATGCTTTTGAAACAACGAGTGGTGAAACAATAACATGTAACGTGGGACCTTTCTGAATTCTGAATACATTTATTTAATCTGAGTTTTCCAACCATTATTTTTCAATGATCCTTTGGTCAATAAAATCACCCCATGCCCTTTTCGAGTAACTTGTCTTTAACCATCTCCTTTTGCTTTCACCAAACCATTTTAACATTTATACACAATCTGTATATATATTTTTATTTAATCACAAATTTATGTCTCAAAATACACTATAATGATGCTTTCATGTTAGCTTCTATTTTCTAAACAAGATCCCACCAAAACTGGATATTACTAATATTATATTAGTGATCACGTGATAAAGTTAATTTGACTACCATCTCCATCTTGTTTCTTAATTAAAATTTACTTAACAACGGATTTGGTCTCCAATTGTTGGGCTTATACTTAAGAGTGGTGATGGATTGGATCGGATATTTAATGATCCCATCTACATATATTTTATATCTAAATAATTGATCAAATTTTTATCTAAATTTATAATTTAAATTCATTTTTTCAATAAAATTAGTTTGATTTTTTTTAAAATATAGATCAAAATATTTAGATCAAGTTCAAAATCCAAAATCATTTTTTTATAAAAGAAATTTAAATTAAATTTTTTAAAACTTGTGTCTTTAAGGTCGACACGACTTAGTCTGTACGGGTCGTCGAGTCGACTCAGCCTGTACGGGTAGCCGGGTCGACTCAGCCTGTCCGGGTCATCGGGCCTGATCGGCCCATCAGGGTCGTCGAAATTGCCCAATTCGTACAGGTCGTTGGAGATGAACCGTCTGAGTTGTCGGTCGGCCCAACCTAGCCCATATGGGTCTTCAGGCCCACCTGGCCCGTTCGGGTCATTGGACATGCCCAGTCTGTATGGGTCGTCTAGCACGGCTCGTCTGAGTTGTCGGGCCGACTCAGCTTGTGTAGGTCGTCAGGCTCGCTCGATCCATTATGGTCGTTGAGCCTGCCTAGTTTGTACATGTTGTTGGGCACGATCCATCTAAGTCGTTGGGTCGACCCAGCCTTCGAACCTGATTGACTCGTCCGGTTTGTCGGGCCCAACCGACTCGTCCAATTTGTCAGGCCCGCCTAGCCCATTTGTATCTTTAGGCCTGCCCAACCCGTTCTGGTTGTCGAGAAAGGCACGTCCAAATTTGAATTTAGTTTAATTCATTCCAACATTTAGCCTAACCCAACTAAAAATTTAAATTGAAAATTTAGATTACATTTTTTTGATTATCTATATTTGAAAATCTTGATTTAGATAATGAATATCCAATCCATAAAATTTATATAATTTTAATGAGATTGAAAGTCAGATATATTAAAATGAATTTTAAATGGATTGAATTTAAAAAAAAAATGATTTTTAATGGATTGAATCGGAGTAAAATTGGATCAGATTAAGAAAATTAGATTTTTTTCCACCCCTATTTGTCTTTTAGTTTATTATAGTGTCCCTTTAACTAGCAAAAATATTTTGTACTTGTTTTCATTTTTTTTAAGAGTTTTGACTCTCCTTGATCGTTTAATGTATTTTTGGATTTTTTTTATGTCATTAAAAAATGTAGCATAATTTCAATATCGTGTTAGATCAATATAGTCAAGTAACAATGATAAAATAGAAAAAAAGTTTAAACCAAAAATAAAAAGTATCATATCAAATTTGCGACATTTAGATTTTAAATATATAACACGATAAGATATAACTTGAATCTGTAGATTAATTCAAACTAGCCTTATCCAATTGAGGGTTTATTTTATTGATCTATTAGTTGTTAATTATTGTATTTATCTATATTAGGTGTCCCCTCGGTAAGAAAAATATAAATTGAACCCTAGTTTTGTGGGTACAGCTTATTTAAATTATTTTCTATTTCTAAGAAAAAAAGCTTATTGAATTATTAAATAAAAGTTATCAAACCGAGGATCGAACTTCGAGAATGAAATAAATAAATAAAATAACCCTAGTTTCGTGGGTCTTGTTTGTGTGCATGCACAGTGTCGTGCTTCGTAATGGAATTAATTAACATTTATAGCTAAATTTGTTTAAGTAGTTGGTACAATCTGGGGTTATGGGAACATCTTGCTGGAACCACACGTTGATTTGATTATTAATTAATGTAGATTTTGTCTAACTTTCAGTTAGGATTTCGACCTAAACCCCCAGACATTTTTGCTTGGATTTTGCTGCACATGTATTTTATTTTATCTTAGTCAATTAATCTGAAATATAAGTATTTGATTGATGTACTTTATTTACTCAAGAACAAAACGTGTAAGAAACACAAATTTTTAAGTTATTGAGATCGGTGCACTTTTTATTACTAAAGATTATTTGCATATGAAAATTCAATAGTAATGTAAATGGAAAAAATGTAAAGTTAATTAAAGAAAATAACGAAGTAATATTTTGTTTAAAATAAAACATTTGTGTTCTAAGTACATAATTTAAACAAAACATGAGAGTTTTTGGTACAAATTCGTCAGTGCTCAGTTAAGTTGACTAGAGACAATACGTACTATTAATTTCCTTAGCTGAATTGTAGTTTGTAAAGTTGTTAGGGTTTATTGACCAAAAATAGTTGGTACAAGATTGTAAATATATTTTAATGTAGAAGTTTCTCATATATATATATATATATATATATATATATATATATATATATATATATATATATATATATATAATAGAAATTTTTATTTCAAAATATATTTTACAACTTTGGATCAACTAGTAATAAATATATATTAAGTTTAGTTGGCAATTTTATTTGATGTTTGGACAATTTTGGAAAAATTATGAAAAGGGTGGTTTCGGTACTTTGATATATGTAATATGTTTTTTTTTGTGCAATTAGTTTAGTGGGTTTAAAAACTCGTTAAAATGAGAACATTTTGAAGAATGTTAGGATGGATTTCTGAAAAAATGAACTTTTATTATTTGTTTATAGGACTTAAATAAATTTGCATATTTAGTTATGAATTCCTTTAATAAAATATAAACTAAAAAAATGATTTGATGACTTTATTGATATATTCAAAGTCAAATCTTCAACAGATATATTAGAAGTACTAAAATAAATATACTAAAATTTTGGAACGTTAAATATATAAAATATATTAAAATTAAAAAAATTATTTATACAATATTACATGTTTGAAAAAAAAAAAACGGGAAATCTCAAATACACTCATATTACACTAAGCTCTGTGACATTTGTAGACGAAAGTAGTTCTAACCGAGATTTAACGTGTATTAGACGTCAAGATTAATGTTACTAATTTTTAGGTCTCTACATTTAAGAAAAAGTTATTTTCACACCGTTTTCAATTTTGATTTTCATTTGACACTAGATTTAATAATAAAATATTCTATTAACATTATAAAAATAAATATATATAATATTATAATAAAATAGTAGTTTTTTGAAGTGTTAAATGATTATAAGAGAAAATTGACAATGTCAAAGTACCACTGCCCTACATTTAACACATGAAGACTAATATAAATTTTTACCGTGTTAGTTATTATAGTAAATACAAGGAACTGCTTTATTTGTTTTGTGAAGTATGATATTAATGAGTAAATTTTAATCTTGTATTACTAGTTAATTTTTTTGTTGATGTGCTAAATAGTTTTCTAAATGATAAGTCAAGTTAATTCAATTAGAAGTGTTTTTAGATGAAGTTGAGAATGTGTTTAATAAATTGATTTATACGAATGTATAGTGATATAAATTAATATGATCATAGATAATTTCATAGTTAATGATGCTGTGAGAAACCAATTATAATATATATATATATATATATATATATATATATATATATATTAGTTATATTAATTTTCTTAACGTTACATTTAAGAAGGAATCAAATGTTACCGAACCCGACAAACATATGATTGTTACCATAATGTAGCAATGAACATTGCCATGGATGGAGTTATGAGGGCAGGCTTGGTGAATTATTCTATTCAATCTAATATATACCGCTTGTAGAAACATAATTTGACAAAATTTGCAAATAGTTCTTAAGCAAGTGTATATTTCAATCTATAATTAACCACTCCAACCCTTGTTCTGTTTTCTATCGTGTCTGTCTCAACAGAGTTCGTATTCTTGTATTTGGCTTTTGACAATTTTTTTGAAATTGATTTGAATCTACGAAAATACAAAGTTTATAAATTTAGTTAGCTATTTTATTTTTAGATTATTTGTATAAATTCCTTGGTGAAACATATGTAAACATATAGGTAAATAAAAGAGCAGGTAAGAGATAAGAAAACGAAAAACTGATATTAAGAACAGAACATGGTTCAAAAATACAAGAAAGACAAAGACGATACATGCGACAATGAAACATGGTAAGCTGCGGACACTTTACGCGAATAAAGTGGCTATAGCTTCGTTATTAGTGACCATGTGAATCACACAATTCCAAGTGTGCACAACTCCTCGTAATTCGTTTATATAGAGCTCACCATACCCTCTTCCGATTCAGAGGCCACAGTATCAACTTCAACAGATCTTCTGTTAATAAAATTACACTGTTTTCTTATTTCTCCTTTATTTCCAGTGAGAACACCGATATTTCCCATTTTTATCATTGATTTGGCAAAACTGCTAAAGAAATCGTTTTGGTTACTGCTGAACCTGTTGACAATGGGGATGGTGTCAGCACCGGGTGTTGAGAACAACTCTTGGTCACTCTGAAGCAAACCCTTCTTAACCTGAAGGTTGGAGTAATAGTTTTTGTCGAATCTATCGGGAGTGGTCGGGTCGAAATTGACCAAGTTGTTTGGTCCACCCTGAGGGCATATATTGCGCAATTGTTGTAAGTAAGTAGGGTCAAGAGTTGGGTCGGGTCTGCCAGTGCCACTGAAGTTGTACAATCGGCTAAGAATGAAAAAGCAGTGAGCTCTGCCAAATGTATGAGCACCTGAAATTCAACCACATCCAAATCAGTTTTCAACAGGTTTTTTCCATTTGTTGTTGCTATTAATGCAATCAGGGAACATTTGTTATTACCTGAGAGTGCAACTAGATCAGTAGTGTCAAGTTTTTGAACAGAAAATGCATCTTTAAGTTGACCGAGTGTGGAGAAAGGAGAAGGAAGGTTTTGATTCGCAAGTGTTCTGTTTGCTGTTAAACTATCCCTTCTTCCCAGTGGAAATTTGATGGAAGGACCACCAGCCTATCAATATTAAACAATTGTTGACCAAAATAATAACAAGATTCAAAGAACTTGAATGGTGACAGACACGTGTTGAATCTTGTTTTCAATAGTATTCACTATGTGGCTAAATTTGATTGGACAACTTCAAAAAGGTGCAAAGAAGTTTGGTCTGAGTTCTGAGACGTACCAGAATAGAAGAGACTTCAGCTGCAATGGTAAGAATATCTGCACAAGAAACAACGTTGGGGCAAACATTTTCCACTGCTGTCTTGATGTCATTCACCACATCCAAACCTCTTATGGAGTTGTTGTTTGGGAGGGCTTGTTGCTCACTCACTATCGTTGCAGTGTTGTTCAACAAAATCGATGCATCACAACCCTGCAAGCCACAACCACCACCAACATATATCTCAGTTCATTCTTAAAACTATCAAGTGTTTGATGGTTGTTTCAACATGAAAAAGTTACATACTTGAACAAAACAGTCGTGAAAGAAAAGCCTGACGAGACTTGCAGGCATACGAGGATCCCTTCGTGACACTTTCTCTACCACTTTGAACACAACATTACGCACGGGTGGACAAGTCCAGCGGTAGAAGAAGGGGTCTAGTTGTGCATCTGAGGAGAAGGGTAACCCTCCAAGCACCACTAGGGCTGTTACCACAACACAAAGAAACCTCATTTTTATGTCTGAAATGTTAACCCCTTAAGTGTTTTTGTGTGTTGCTGTATTCTGAGACAGACCATGATGCTACACTCTTTATTTATAGCTACAAATGGCCATGGCCTTGCTCCTGAACTGTGAAATGAAGATCAAGACTTTTTGTTGGGCACGTTATCTGGTACAAAATGCATATATATTTTTAAACATAATACTCGCACAAGTTGTTTGTTTACACTAAATGATGATTTAAGTATTTATGATAGATTATGTTAAGAGCCACTTGATCAAGGAAGGTGCAATGCTAGTCTTTACCGTGTTGCATTTCTTAATCGACTCATTTATTGCCGAGTCAACTCTCATCGATTGCCACAAAAAAAGTCGTACTTTAGATCTGTGGATATACCATTTATCTCACCAAAATTAAGTTTCGTAAAATAATATACGCCATACTTATTTACAAATGGTGTAATTTTTCTGTACGGTAAAATGTTTAAACATGATCTTAAGAATCTTAAGAATGACTTCTTAGTCAATAATTTTTTTTAATTATCTTCAAGTAACTACTTATGTTGGATAACTTAAATTAAATCTTTTACTATTATACAGACTATACAGGAAAATTCATTTATTAAACATGAATTTTATCAAATAAAATTACTCTTATAATACTTACATTTTCTTATAGTTCTTGTAATATTTTGTTAATTTTGAATTAGTCTTATTAAAAATGTTTATAAAATTATAAACATATTTAAACTCTGAAGAAAAAAAAAGAAATGATGATTTCTGACAAATTTAAAGTTGTTGTCGATAATAGATTTAAAAAAATACGATGAATATTCTTTTCACATTATTGGCTATAGTTTATAGTCATAGGATTTATTTTGGCAAGCGCAGAAGTGTGTTGAACAATCTAAATCCTCTAGGTATTTGGGTGTAATTATTTTAGATTAGAAACAATAAGTGGTCCATATATAATTTGCTTTTGAACACTCTAACATAAATGTTAATTACGTGGTCTCTATAATAATATTTTTTCCAAATATTCAAACTCGACACACTCCATTTTGGGTCATTGTTAATTATTTATTATACTTAATTATTAGTATAGTAGCCTATTGTAAGTATTTTATTCAACATTCAACCCTCAATTGTCTTGAACGTAACATCATCGTTTATAGACTTCAGTTTCTTGCACAAATGTTTTGAGTAAGGATGGAACTTCGTACAAATGTTTGGGGTAATTATTGTTTTTTCAACATTTTGTAGTGATTTTTATTTTCTTAATGAGATATATATGCTAAAATATTTTTCAAACAAATAATGCAAAAAATATGCGAGTGTAGTATTTTTTAAACCATCAAGAAAACTAAATTGACGTATTTTTTTTATCTCTTTTTGTAAAATAAATTGTATAAATAATATACTTTTTTTTATTTGTTGATCATTGACATCGTTTTATCTTCTTATCCATAATTTGTTTCATTATCTCCTTCCACATATAGTTGTTAAAACCTAAATTGTGATCGAGTTTTCTCTAGATCACAACCACGTGGTTGCTTACATTTCTATCTAAATTATTAATTTGGACATTGAAATATGAAGCAGTTGTTACGAAGATGATTATTATAATATGGACGAAACTTCAATGACACACATACACATGTAACACTTTTTCATTGGCTAGTTTTGCCATTCTTTATGTTTGGATTTAACAATGCACAGAACCTAATTTGATGCCTCAAATGGATAACGAATATTACTTGTGATATCAGATTCATGTGATCTTTAATAATTGATTATTCAATCTCTCTCGTTAATTTGTAATTACCAACCATTTCATGATATGTAGGGGTCACACATCATGAAAATAACTTCTCTATTTTTCTATGTTTTTCTCAAATAAAAGGTAAAACAATGTTTATTTTTACTTATCCTTTTTTTTATCTGCAAATAATTAATTTAAATTAATAAATAATTTGAATAGACTTTTAATTAAATACCAGGTCAACAATCAATGATCTCAACGCATGATTTTAATAATTATTATATCAACAACCAGTCTAAAAAATGACCCTAATCGTATACAGTCTATGAAAATAAATAAAATAGAAAACTCGCTCCAATATATAATGCATTAAAATCAAAGTGGACCAAAACGATATAAAAAGAAAGTTGGATTCTCTATATTTGGCCTCTCTTTCATTCTTATTATAGTTAATGTATTTATAATATAATTAATGTCTTTATTTCCGTATTATGATTATTATAATGTTAAAATAAACACAAATTTAATTTTATAAGTTGATTTTATGATATTAAATTAAATTAATTTTATAATACTCTGATTTCTCGTTAGAATGCAGGAAATTGATCTTGAATGGTCCACATATATGAGAAAATTTGGTTGCATCATCCTTTATTTGTCTTAAGTCAAGTAGTTGCTACAATCCAAACCTTTCCCAATCGCTTCAATCTTTGAAGTGACAAAAATTTTCCACGTAGCTTGAAATTTGGAAACACAGTAATTTTTCATTTGGTTCACTTTTTCCAAGGAGGAACTTTCATACCAACATACAACCGACACTTTTAACTCACCTTCGTTAATACACGTTGAAATTCAGACCACAGTTCATGATTGCTTCCGACAGAATTTATAAATAAAACTTTAAAACGTTTAAAAATATTCTCTTTAATACTATTTTTTATTGATTTTTCTGTTAATTTTAAAATTTTTATGTTTAATAACATTTTAATTTTTAACATTATTAAAATATAGTTGTTATATTATTTTTTTAACTTTTCATTAGTGTGTATAAAATAAATTATTAAAAAAAAATTGTACATACTTGTTGTGACCATATTTATTCTATAAATAAAATAAAATTACATTAATGATTATTATGTCATGATTTATTTAATATCAAAGTTAATTGTGATTTTTGTAATATTTGTTACTTGTTAATTACTCATAACCAATAAGATTAGGAGGATTCTACATCTTATAATGTAATTATATTAATTCTTTTTTATGTATGAATCGCAAATATTGAAACACATACATGTTAAATATGTTAAACAATTCAAATGTTAACATAAAATAAATTTGATACATAAAAGATATTAATGTAATTATATTAAAAAAAATATATTGATTTTTTAAGTATAAAAACCCAAATATTTCAAAATTTGTAAGTAAAAACATATTTTACCCTAAAATTAAATATAATAATTCTTAACGATACTATTTACAATTTAAAATAAAAAAAACAACGATTAATAACTTGAAAGTGATACTGTGTTTTCTTTTTATAATTAAGACGAAAAAAGTGCTATTTATTTTCTTCAACAAAAGACTGAAGGTAGAAGCTTGTTCTGATACAGAGCTTCAGTAGAATACAAAGTACAACGTGAATGGTTCACCACAAGCCGCATACACATAAAACTATTTATTATACCTTTAATCACTACATTTTCCACCCTAATCTTTCTCCGTTTATTTAGATTGAGCTAACCATTTCTTCTTTTGATTGTTGGATGGTAAAGATATCAAATGCAGAAGAATTTGTATTCACAAAATTGCATTGCGTTCGAATTTCTCCCTCTGATCCTGTCAACACTCCAATGTTGGCCATTTTTATCATCGACGCTATGAAATCTTCAAAGAAAAGAGTTTCATTGTTAATGTAGCTGTTGACAATAGGAACAGTGTCTGCATCAGTCGTGCTAAACAGCTCTTGATCACTCCGAAGCAGGCCATTTTGAAGTTGAAGATTGGAATAGTACTTGGAATCGAATGTTTCAGGAGTAGTTAAGTCCAAATTGGTGAGATTTGTTCCAACTCCACCATTGGGACATATTGCTCGCAATGATTCTAAGAGAGTGGTGTTGAGAATAGGATCTGGGTTCCCACCGCTAAAATTGTATAATCGATTCACAAAAAATCTGCATTGAGCCTTACCGATTGTATGGGCACCTAAAAATCAATTTTTTTCAATCAGAAATAGCTTTAGTGTATTTTCACACTGTGTAAACCACATTACATACACAACCATTTCATAAACATTCTTACCTGAAAGTGCAACTAAATCAGTGACAGTGAGGTTCTGCTTAGCAAATGAGGAATTAAGTTGATCAAGTGTAAAATTAGGACCAGGAAGGTTTAGATTAGCAAGGGTTCGATTTGCTGTCAAACTATCCCTTCTTCCTAATGGAACTTCCCAAGAAGGACCTTTAGCCTGCAGAATATCAAAAGTTGAACAAAAATTGTTTAGAATTAAATATTATATAGTAAATAATTAACAAAGTTTGAGATGAAATGATTATGCAGATACCAGATGAGAAGATCTCTCAGCTGCAAGGGCAAGAATATCAGCACAGGAGACAACCCCAGGACAATGATTTTCCACTGCTGTCTTGATTTGATTCACAACATCCAAACCTCTTAAGCTGTTGTTATTTGGTGCTGCAGTTTGTTCACTCACGATCGTATCAGTGTCGTTCAAAAGAACCGATGCATCACACCCCTGTTAGTCATATAAAATACATATATAATTCACTTAGTGTAACAAAATTAAGATTTTGTAAAATGAAAAGAATGAAGAGTTGGAATGTGGCATCGAGATGAAGAAGAATATAGTTTACTTGAACAAAACAGTCGTGAAAGTGGAGTCTGATGAGACTTGCAAGCATGCGAGGATCAGATTGGGAAACATTTGTGAGCACATCTGTTACAATTGAAGACACATTTGGACATGTGGTGTTGTAAAACAAAGGATCTAGTTGTTCACACGAGAAGCAGTGTAGTGTTCCAAGCACGACCAGAACACAACATAAAGTAGTAGTGAGACCAAGGGAATTCATTTTGTCTTTCTGATGTTTCAAATTTATGAGCGTGTTGTTGTTGTTGTTGCAAGAACACGCAGATCAGGTGCTTCTATTTATAGATCGTCTTTTAACAGGGTTTTAAGCATGTGAATGAAAAAAACGCAATTCAAAGAATGACACCTCTAAGATTGATGAGTCTGATTTGTAGATAGAGATCGCATATCTACAAAATTGATAGATACTATTTGGTATGAATAATATAATTAAAAAAATTAAATTAAGAACCAAGACCGGGGTTTAAGTTTTGAATACATTTCATGGGTTAAATGTCAAAAATGAAAGTTTTATAACTTATTGTAATCTTGAATAGATCGAATAAGATTATATTGGATACTAAATAAAATCTAAACCACCAACGAGGAACATGAAATAAGAACATTGCACTTGCTTTTCCAGACACCATGTACTTTTTCTTTTAAAATGCTAAGTAGAAATGTAACCAAGTTAAATTTTTTTTAACTTGTAACCTTTGCTAGACTTTCGATATAATACCAATGAGACATGAGTCTAATTACATAAAGTATTGACATCACTCTCAACCTAATAGCTTGAGATAATAAATTTATTGATCTTCATCCTTATATAATGTTCTACTCTCTCATTTCTATTTGATGAAAAACTTAGACTCACATTTAAATTTCTAATGATATTATATCTTTTAAGTAATAAGTTTTCAAAAGACCGAATGATACTAGAATCAAAAGTTGATCATCTTCATATGTGAGTGAACTAGTGTCTTATTCATGTTGTGTTTATCATATCTTGGTGATATTACAAAAGTTGATCTTGGTGGTGTGTTAAAAAAGGAACATTATTTTTCTTATATTATCATACATGAGAAAAATCTTTGTATATTAATAATGGACAAGTAAGTGAAATTTGGTTAAATTTAAGGAGCATTAGTGTATGTAACATTATCACTCTTTGGTTGCATTAAGAATAAAGGAACATTTCAACTCACCCTGAGAAAAATAATGGTACGCTGGTGTACTTCGTCACAAATGCATGGCCTCATCATAAACAAATGCATTAGGAAATGTAAATAGATTGGAAGTTAAATAATGAATGCCGGTATTAATTAAAAAACTATGTATGCCATGCATGAAAATTTTATTTTTTAGCAATTAATTGTATGAGTTAAATAAAAAGAATCATAACGTAGGAACATGATACGAAATATGTTTTCACACCAGGCCCCACAAATTAAGCCGTGATCATCAATAAAGTTTAATAATAAAAAATGTTGACTCTAATATATATTTTTTCAACATAAAAAAAACTAAATTGTAAATTAATATAAACCATAGTTTATAATAAAATATATATACAAAACTTAAAACCAAAATTTACTTTTTTTTATAAAAATTTATTTGTAAACCCATATATTTAATTTTATTATTTTCAATATACTTTATATTTGTTGGAGATTGGCGTGATTAAAAGTAAAGGTAAAAGATAATTTAAATTTATTTTCCTAGTATCAAAGTTTATAATAATAAATTTTGTTAAAAATATTATCTCACTCACTGCAATATTGTTATTAGACTACTCACAAACATTTTGTTTCACGAATAAAATGTTAATGTTTTGATCTTAGGTACTGTGTTAGATATTTTATTTACGTTAATTAGATAAGATTAAATTATCTATACAAGCGATAGTCTTTCTTATTTTACAAATATATTTTATAAAGATGAGTTAAATTTAAATTCATCTCTAATAGAATTATTTCAAATTTATTCTAATCGAGATGGAGTAGTTATCACATCATCCTTCAACTTATATTACTTTCTTAATAACATTAAAGACATGCTTATGTATCTTTTTTTTGTGTGAGAATATGTGTCTTATTTTACCTATCTTGATTCAAATTTAATTCAAGTTTTTATAGAAAGTAAAAAGAAAAAAAGAAGAAGAAATCTTTACTTTTGTGGTGTGAGAGAGGGTATACATCGTATTCAATCACAGGTAAAGTTCTGCTTTTTGAAGTTAAAAGTGAAGTCCGCGCGTACGAAGCTTCTAAAGTTGGTAGAAACGTAGATAAAATTATAAACTTTTTCTTAGGATTATTCAAATGTAGGAAATGTGTCACTGCTTGTTAAAATTGATGTTTAAGAAATTATTTATCGCTAAAAATAGAAAGTAATAAAAGATCTTAACTCTTTATGAAAAATGTTAGTGTGAAATGAAGAAAAAAAGTTGAAGGTTGCACATAAAACACGTTTTGAGAGGGAACGTCGAAGTAATAAACCCCCTAATGGGGTACCATATGGTAGGACACACCACACTTTGGGACTTCGTGCATGCACTTCTTCTGTTTATTTTCCACGCTCCCTGTTCATACTTTTGGACTGCTTCAGAGGGTCTAGAACAAATAAACACAGGAAATTAAAGTAAACAATAACTTTTTTTTTTTTAATTTTAAGAGTAACTTCCTAGCAGATTCAGCAATGATTGATATATATACATTTCTCATTACTGTTTATATAAATAAATTTTCAGTTTTTTCATCATATAGAGGACTCTTAATAAAAGTTGGTATGAACAATAAATACTATGATGATATGTTGACATATTTCTTGTCTCTAAATAGTTGATAGGTGATATTTTTTAAATTTATATTTTTAATTGTGTAATATTTTACGTTAACTAAAAATAAGACAATTTTATAATATATAATTAAGGTGCAAATCTCATTTTATAAATCAGTATTATGAAGTTGAATTATACTTAAATTTCCCTCTTGTACACGAACAATTTAAGAGTTGATTATGTGAATTTATACTCTTATTAATTGTACTTTTCAGACATTGGTCCCAAACAACATTCAATTTTCCTAACATTGCACCAATGTCTTCCCACGTTTATGTTAGACTTTATTCATTACGTAACGTGTACAATCTCAACTCTCATGAATTGGCATTATTGGATGTGTAAAATTTCTCCATCTTAAATTTCCAAATTTTGACTATCACATTTAAAACCCTATGTTTTCATACCATTTATTCTCTATTGGAGTTAAAATTTTGGTAATCTTTATTAATGCAACTAAAAACATACTTAAAGAGGGTCTCTTGTTAAGAATTTGAGAATCAAATATTAATTGCTTTTAATTAAGACCACTTCACATTACAATTCATTTGAAAATGGAAACTGATAGAAACTACAATTTATACATTACAACAAAGATGGTTATTGTATCATATATACACTCTTTTGTAATAGGAGCCATCTATATAAAGAATATCCAAAGTTGAAGGAAATTTTTTAAAGAACTAGAAGTAATTAAACTTCTATTTTAAGAAATCTTTGCAAAAGAAACTTTATCTAGTTCTCTCTAAAAGCAGATGGGAAGACTTTAAATAGATATAAATATAATTTAATGAAGAGGTTATTAGAAAAAAATATGTATTTTTTTTTATTTAATAAATTGAATGCAGTGATGAATATGTTATTACATTAATATACTCGAGTCTTTTCGATTGTTTAAGTTTTATTTTTCTAATTTTTAATCACTGGATTTAATGGTCAATTATTTTATAGTATTTACCAATAATATGTTTATTTAAGATGCTATATTATTTTAAATAATGAGAAGAGAATTTTTTACGACAAAAGTTAGAGTCATCATATAAAAGTTAGGAGAGTATCTTAATGTATAAAAAACTCATAGTCAATGAACAACGTTAAAAATTTAAATGTAAACTACAATGTTTACCATAGAAATAAAAAATTTGACTAATTAACATATAAAAAAAATTACAAATTTATTACATTAATGTTTTAATACGAAAACAGTATATATACTCTTAAAATAATAATATCAAAACTAATAATCTATCTTAATCACCTGTTAAAAAAAGAAGAAAACATGTCATGCTATAGAAACCCAAACAAAAGTTAAGTATCTATGATTAAAATAAATATTTTTACTTAAGAAAGTATTCATTCACATTCATAAAATATATAATATAATGTTTTTGGTAGTTTATTTAACTTGTTTATTTTTTTTATAAGTGTATATTAATTTAATAATCGTCTTCTGGTGGAGTGGTGGTAAATGAAAGAAGCCCAGTTTTGTGGCTCTTGTTTGTCCTCCGAAATTGGTGACGTTTGGCGAGAAAGTAGGACACATAATTTTCATCATTGTGATTCCTTTGGTATGAAATAACATTTACAACCAGACGCTACAAGACACAAATTATATATTACGGAACAATAATAAGTAACCATTAATAGAATAAATAATAACGTAGATACCACATAAGAGTAGATTCAAGTACATTTGAATTAAAAGAGATATTACTCATAATTATGGAGGAATATTCATAAAAAAAAAAAAAAACTAAGGATGAGTTTCATTGTGATTTGTCCCACTTTTGAAAGTTGTGGAATCATAGGGGTATCGAAAGCCACACATTCATCTTTCTCTCTCTTTGTTTTTTTATTTATTTATAATTAATACATTATTTAGCTCTCTATTCATAATATATTGTCTACTATTACCTTAAATTTATTAAAACTCATAAAATTATACAAGTTCTAATTCTTAGTTAATGAATCTTACTTACGGTTTCATAATTTTCGATAAGTTTTAACATGAAGATAGAGAATATATTGGTGAGAATATATGTTGATAGCACCTCTCTTCGTAAATTATTCAAACAAAATTGTAATTCATATTAATTTTAAATTTGATCATTAAGTTCATATACCTGTATTCAATTAGGACTGAGTCAAGGGATATAGAAAATATAATTGGGCCAGGCCCATAACATTTGATTAAAACCCATAAAATATTTTAATTCATTGTGTACATGTTCTTAGATTTATCTCGACCAGTCCACCTTTATATATAAAGTAGATGATTGTCTGTAGGATATGTTCACATATCCCAAACAACAAATTCCAAAACATTATTCTGATAATGAAATTTTCAAGAATTTAATTGTTAGTGAATCAGTTTTCAAAATTAGATTTAATATTTAACCCATTTCAATAGTTCTTTTAAGACGGGTCACCATTGAGTTGATCCTACACTAAAAGATTCAACAATATGTTTAATCAACATATATTCAACAAAATTATATAATCATAACCTAACATGAAAATAATAGCATTACAAGTTGTTATTAAAGATACAGATAAGATAAATACAAATATTATATTATTGGCTGAGAATGAAATATAAGAAACATATACAATTTTATAATTTCATTCCAACTAATAATGTCTCAATTGTTATTAAGACCACACTGTTTACCCCTAGGTCAAAAACTATAAGTCAAAAGCTATAGTCTTTAATAAGGACGCAAATCTTTTTTACTTAAGAGTAAGAGAAAAAACATCACGATTTGATTGTAACTCAGCGCATTTGGACTTTGTCACATGGGACAATTGATGCAACATGTAACAATCACCTTCTCAACAATTGTCTCCCAAAGAATCTCATACTTGAATTATGATTCAGTCCACCTTAACTCTGTCACGGCATAATTAATGTCACTGTTACGGGACAATTAATATCACATATAACATCATCATCTTAATTTAAGGAATTATAATAAATAACACAAAAGTTAAATATCACAATATCCCAGTTGTGTGTTAAAAAAAAATCGAGTTTTACGACCATACCAGGTGCATATCAAGATATTATGGTAACTTCCCTCTTTTGTTGTAAAAGTATTATGGTATTTTTAACCCAGCTTCATTGATAGATAATAATACAAAGAAGGGTACCAAATATGAAGAACCCTCACATGTTGATCACCATAACATGACTATAGATTCTCGTAACATAAGAAACAACATAGCAAATACAGTGACAGGTGACCATAATGCACAAAAAGTACACCAACAAGATCCACACCACAGGGACAAGCCTTGCATGTGACTATTGAACTCTTTATTTAGTATCTCTGCATTTTTTTTCAAACTATAGTTTTGGTTTTGATAGTTTATTTAGATTGAGCTAACTAAGCCATCTTCCGGTGATTCTTTGGTGGCCAAAGTAGCCAATGCAGCAGAGTTCCCATTAACAAAATTTCATTGTTTTCTAATCTCTCCTTGAGATCCCGTTAGCACTCCAATGTTACCCATTTTTATGATTGCAGACTCGAAACTCTCAAAGAAAAGAGTTTGGTTGCCACTGAACCTGTTCACAATGTCAATGGTGTCAGCACCAGTCGTGGAAAACAGCTCTTGATCACTCTGAAGCAAGCCCTTCTGAACCTGAAGATTGGAGTATAGTAGTTTTTGTCAAATGTGTCAGGTGTAGTTTGGTCAAAATTGGTGAGGTTAGTGGCAGCTCCACCATTGGGGCATATTGCACGAAGTGTTTGAAAATAAGTTTGTGTTGAGAGTTGGATCAGGGTTCCAGTGTTGCTGAAATTGTATAATCTGTCAACAAATGTACTGCAATGAGCTCGACCAAATGTATGAGCACCTGAAAACAAAGGGTGAAAATGTGCTATCATTTATTTTAACTAGTAGTATAAATTTTCTGAAGTGTGAAATATATATATCGTGTCTGTGTTGTTCAACAAAAATTGATGCGTCACACCCCTGCATGCATGGGATAAATACCATGTTTTAATGTATATATAAACTTTGAGTGGGATATTAAATCTAACTTTGATATCACGTTAGAAATGGATTTTAAATCTAACTTAACTCTATAAAATCAGCTTGTAAGGTGAGCTTTATACCCTATTTATATATTGTGAATTAGTCTTATCTCTTATCTCTTATCGACGTGAAACTTAAAAAAATCTGGATTTTCATTGTGAATGAAACATACTTGAACGAAGCAGTCATGAAAGTGGAGCCTTATGAGACTAGCAAGCATTCTGGGGTCTGATTTAGAAACATTTGTAATGATGCCTCGTACGATAGAATGCAGAGAGGAACGGTCAAGTTGTGCATCAGAAGAGAATGGAAAAGCTCCAAGCACAACCAGAACACAACATAAAAGGGTTGCTTCCATACCAAGGGTTCTCAGTTCTCTATTATTTCTGCTACTTATTAGTGTTGAACCTGTTGGCTATAACGTCTATTTATACTGATACATATGGCCTTTTAATCAATGTAATGTCCCTGCATTTCGTTCTTCAGTCATTCAAATAATTTTCAATCATACCACTTCAGATAAAACCTGTAAAGTGACACGAAAGATCTGGAGATTACGTGTGCATGTGGTGAAGTTTAATTTTTACTAAACTTTTACAAACTGTTTCCCAAATATATGAACTTCGCTTTACACAGTGTTGATGTTTATATATGTCATTAATAAATAAGAACTTTTCATAGATCCATTTATAGTTGGTATCGAAAATGTGAAAATATATTTTTATGCATAAATATTTATTATTGAATGCACGGGTGTGCGGTGATTATATTGAGATGGGTTAATATTAATGCATATTGATTAATATTGATAGAGGATGTGTGGTATTTATATATGAACATTGGTACCACTGATGCAGGTCTGAAATGAAAAGGAATTTTTTGAGATGATTTAATTCCAAGTTAAGATACTTTTTATAGTAGAATTCGATTGTTGGTATAAACAATGAAAATAAAAATGAAGATGTTTTCATTTTAATTATGGTGAAGATTGTTGAGTGAGTGAATATCTTAAAAAGTTCTACATTATTTAGGATAAATAATAGTGTGGATGATAGTAGTTAGATAATATACTCTAAGTTCATGATTTTTAAATGTTTCAAGTAAGAAACCCTTTAAACTTGAATTTGACATTTTTTATTTTCTCATATTCTTGTAGTATAGTGTTGATACAATACAAAATAACACTAAGCCAAAAGAAAAAACAAGAAACTTCAATGGTCGAAAGATTTGATTTAAAAGAAAATGGTCCACATACTCTAATTTCTATTATGATAGCTTGGACATGTGCCCCATTATTCATGGTTCTGTAATCAAAGTCATATTGGTCCATTTCTATCTTTCCTTTTAGGGTGACTATGGAGATTAATGAAAGATAAGAAATATTTTACGTTTACTCTAGTGTCTCTTCTTCCTCTAAGTATTGTGAGGTTTTGGTTAAAAATTTTGCTTTCGAGAATATGGATGTAATTGGGCCAAAAGACATGAGAGAGTTGTTTATGTATTATACAAACATTCACATAGTTTTATTCTTTAATTTTATTCATTATTGGAGTTTTTGCGCTGTATTCCTTTATAGATTGTTTTTATCTTATTTATCTATTAATAAAGTAATTCTACAAAGATAAAAATGTTAATGTTCTTTATGATAACACATTTTTTCTCATCAAAACATTCATAGGGAAAATAATAAGAAAGTAAAATGAATTATTCATCAAAATATCAAATGAAAATAAAAAATATAATTTATCTGATATTTTTATTTTATAAAACTATTATACTAGTTTGAAAAGATAGTTACATATTTTTTTCAGTTTAAAATTGTCAATTTATATTTACTTTATAGTTTAGAAGGAAAAAAAAATGTACATCTGTGCTACGTGATTATACCAAAACATTATCCTTACCATTTTAAAATAATCAACTTTTCAATCTTTAAATTAGTTATTAAGAAATTAGAAATATTAACAAATAATTTCATTTTGTTAAATTCGAAGATCTTTAGTAAATAATATTTTTCAGTAAAATAATACAATAACAGCTAAAAATTTATGATTAAATTGAGAAATGCTCGTTAATTTTTATGATCACATAGAAAGTTCAAAATAGAAGAAAGCATTGTATTCAACTAAAGATATATAGGTATGGATTAAATAATAATGATGATAATAATATGTACACAGATATTCAATTTTTCAAATTATTATGCTCTAGTAATTATTTCTCTAATCAATTATTTTATTTTTATTTTTTTTAAGTTTACCTTACACGTCAAAGTCAAGAAAAGAAGGAGGATATTTTCTTTTTTGTTGCATATAAAAGCAGATGAGATGAACATTGTTTATTGACTTTTTTTTTTTTTTAATTTTCAACGCCTTCCTTTTGGGTCGTGTTCTGTCTATTATTTGCAAAAGTTATACATTTCAAAAAAACAAAAGAGACATCTTTTGTCCATGGTATGTTTCAAAATGTCACTCTTTGGAAGCAAAAATAACTTCTTCAGAAAATTATAGTTAGTTTTATTAATTGAAACTATTTATTGAATTTATCAAATAATTAATCTATATAAATAATCACAATATTTAATATGCTTTTAATCATATATTTTTTATCGTAAAATTTAAATTCGATATTTGAAATTGTTAAATAAAGTAAATCTGTCATTGAATCATTCATCCATTAACTCTCTTAGTAGGTTAGAAAACATTTTTTAAATTAATTATAGAAAAGAAAAATATAAAAAATGCAAATAAAAGATGAAAAAGACAAAACACGTGTAACTTAGGTTTATTGGAGTTTGTGATGTCTTGTAGTATGTTTTTTTAGCATCGATTTCTTCTTATGGTTGTTTGAAATTTGTTTGATTTTAGAGGAAGAAGACAAATGCATTACATCACACAGGCAAAGTCACGTGATTTAGGTGACAGACACAATTCTGGAACCTTTCATTTAAGATTAAATTATTCAAATATCCGTGCATCTTAGAAATTTGTAATTAAATCTTCAAATTATTATTTTTATTTAGGCCACTAAAATTTATGGAGCCTTCAAATAATTGTGCCATGATAGTTTTTGAGGTTTAAAAAATTCTAAACCTGCAACAAAATAGTCATGTGAGTAAGACTTAATTATTTTTTAGTTCAAAAGATTATTTAAAAATTTTCAATAGTTCAGAAACTAATTAAGTAGACTAAATTTTATTTAATCATTTTAAGCATATTATTATTATTATTATTATTATTAATACATGTTTTGGAATTAAAATCATCTAAAGTATATAAAAACTGTAATTCATATTTAAATTCACTTTTACAATTAAACATTTATATTTAATTTCAATATATGAGTTAATAGAATTAACAATTTTTGAAATAAATTGTTTCTGCGAAAATAATAATAAAATATTAGGAAGCCCAAATTAAATTTTATCCAATTCTTAACTCTTTGGGATGGATATTTTTCCACTCCTCAGTTGGGGTATGTCTTTGCAATGTAGACGGATCATATATTTTGGGGATTACTTCTGAAAAAGACTCCGACAATCAAGTCAGTAAAAAAGTTTTCAAAAGTTAAATTGTAGATTAGTGAATTAATGATTTGCGTACATTTAATTGCTGGAGTCCACCTATATTTATATAATATTAATCACAATTTAGCTTATTTAGGGGTTGAGTCTTTATTGGGCTTAGTGGACCTCTTATGGGTCTGTAAGGGCTGGGCTAGGGTCCAGTGCGAGACATGTGACTTGATCTTGGGAGTTTAACCATTATTTCTTAAGTTATGAGTAGTAGTCGGCTTTTTGGTTGTATGCTGCCTGAACCACTATGTATGCATGATCTTTTTGTATAGCTAACCAATTATTCTGTTGATGTTGAGACTATAAGTTCACAATTGGGACCGAGTGGTTGATCATACCGGTCCCAACCGCCTAGTATAGTACATAAGTGATTTAAAAATTATATCTATAAATTATTTTACATATTTTTAAATTTTTTCTTTTCGTGTACCTAATTCAAAAAATAGTTAAACAACTAAAGAAGAAAATAAGTATACTATAGGATTATTAAGCCAATGTCTATGCAGTCACGAAATAAACAATTAAACTAACAAAATCTCATTACAACAATTTTTTGTATTTATTGACAAGTTTTGATGGACAAAAATAAATATATTTTAAATTTACTAACAAATTTTATTGAAAGATTTTATAATTTAAATTATTGACATATATTTTCATTAAAGATGAATCTGTGGATAAATTATGTTTGGCCTCATAAATTTTACAAGTATATAATATAAGAGAAAAAAAATTTTTTAAAATAAATTTCCAAATAATATGTGTCTTAGAAAATAAATTAAAATCAAGATAGATATAATAGTTATATTCTGTCTTATTATAAATATATATATATATATATATATATATATATATATATATATTTTTTTTTTTTAATTTAAAGATTTTCTTAACTATGGGAGGGCAGTATCTCGTGACGGTATGGACAAAGAATACATACAGCAAGATAGCGTATATATAAGACAAATGATAAAGTTGTTATGAAGGATTGTTTAATCGATTTTATTTATTTATTTATTTATTTTGTGATCATACTATTACTTTACTTTTTCGTGATTCTCTTACATCTGAGTTATATTTTCTCGGTTCTATTACGAGTTTCAATTTAATTTATTTTTTTACTCTAGTTTCAATAATTTATTTCATCTGATATTCTCTTGTCCAATTTTTTTTAGCAACGTTGTACTTGTATAAGCAGCATTGATATTATAAGGCATTTATGTTGGAGGTTTAGTATTAATCAATCTTTTAGGTACACTTCTGTGCAAGATGATCATAATTAATATAGATATTAATATATGTAATATTAAACCGACAAGATTATGAAAAAAAAGGGAGACATATATTTTAGACTAGTTACGTGGTTGGAATATGGAATACGAAAGAACCCAAGTGTCGAAGAAAGGAAACCTACTTTTGTCAGTCACGTTTGTCTGCTTTAGTTTGTCTTGTTGCTCATTTTTTGTACCAAGAAAGAAGATAGTGTGGTGAGAACGTGCTTTGGTTGACGCAGACACACATGCATTAACTTCAATTATAGACAACAATATCTAGAAACATATGACATAATCCTAACATAAATATATAATCATTTATCACATTTTTTCAAACCTTTCCGTTACGATCTAATATATGATATAGACTTTTAGTGTTTGCTTCCTAATTTCTTACTCAATTTTTTTAGACTAAACCAAGTATACGTGGACAATGTGATGTTGATGTTTTCTTTTTCTTTTTAATTTTTTGGTCAGTTTGAACAAAAATATAAATAAAAAATCTCTACTTCTAATAATACCACGCAATATTTAACTACTCAATTTCAATTTTTTATAGAAATAATTCTTAGTCATATTTTATTTACCTTCCGGCAAAATCAAATCAATTTAAGATGAAATCTTATAACATTTGTGGATAACTATTTATAAAGTAAAGTATGCGTGTGTTTTACACATATGGATATAGTTCAACCAAGATAACATAAGATTTGGCCATTGACCCGTGAAGCATAGTACCTCCTCCAATTCAATAATCTATAAAATAAAGTAAAAATAGTATGAATAAGATGTCACTTCAAGAACGAAATTTGAAACATGTTTTGACAAAAGAGCAACAACCATCTAAAATTGACATTCCTTATTAATTGTTGCACACTCAACTTCATAGACTTAGCGTGTGTGTACCGTTTTAGAACATGGATAAATTAGTTAGAAAAAAAATGGCATTATTATATGTCTCTTTCGTGTAGTTAAACTAAGTCTGCATCATCAAAGAAGATTTTGAATATGTGCATAAGAGTTTTGAGAGCACTCAAAAGAGTTATGGTGAATGACAAATGTCTACAAAGAAAACCGAACACTTCACCACCTATCGTTATCGTAAGGTTATGAATCTTAATTTATTCTTAACTTCACAAACTAGGTCATCCATTATTGCAATGCATGACTTTGCCTTAATGTGAACCAAATTTGGTGTCTTTTAAGATATGACGCAAATTGTTTTTCTCCCTTTATGGAAAAATTATTTTTTTATATTTTGTACCTTGAACCTTTAAAAATTCATACCGATTACTTTATGTACTGAATATTAGTCAAACTTGAAAAGAATTCAATTCGAATGAGCATTTCAAAATAATTCACTACAGTAAAATTAATCCGTATCATCACAAATCCATTTAGAAGTCTTCAGGTGTGTGTGCTTTAAACGAATATAAATCAGGCATGTGGTGAAAACATACTACAATTTTACTATGTAACGGGTATACAGAGGAAGATTAAGAAAATAAGTAATATATGAAATTTTAAAAAATAAAGTAGGAAAAGAAAAAAATACTTTTATTTTTAATTATAATTTTTTTTATTTATCTTGTATTTCTTGATTTTAATTTGTAAGAGACCTTTATGGTATTTTTCTAATATATTTAATAGTTGTTTGATGGGCTAGTCTTAATCCACATCTTCATGAAATTGGACAAAGAAGTAGGTGTGGTTGGAGATTAAGGGTGCAAAAGGAAAAAGCAAGGAAATTTTTAAGTAATGTCTTTAATTTTAAAAATACATTTTTTTGTCTTTGAAATATTTGATAAATGCTTTATAGACAAATAAAAAACAATAATTTAGGATTTATTCGAAAGATAAAAAATTATATATTTCAAAATTAAAGGAAGAATGAACAATTTCTTTAGAGAAACTCAAAATTAATTATAAAAATTTTAAAGGACTAAATGATATTTTATCTCATTTTTTTCGTTATATTTCATTTTCAGTAGTTTATTTTCTTTTGCCTTTCTTTCTCTTGTTACATTGTAAATCATTTTCTCTGTATTTTCTTTTTTATTTTTCTTTCACCTCAAATTATTTATAAAATAAGATTTCCTTTTTATTATTTTTTTCATTTAAAAGATAGTGAATTTTAGTATCTCATTGGTTACGATCTTTTACTTAATGCTATTTTGTGTAAGCTAAAACTTACAGACTTTCATTAATTTATTAAGTATAAATAACTAATACAAGTTTAAAAAAAAATAAACTACATTATAAAAAAAAATTGTGTAGAAAAATATACATTCAAAAACATGTATTCCATTTTCCTTAAACTAGTGCGCAGGTAGTCGTGGTGTATCATGCGTGGACCCGCACCGTCCGACGAAATTTATATTTATATATATATAACAATCTATAACTATATATAAAGGAATTCCCTCTTTTGTGTCCACATTTCATAATTCCAACTTTATTTTTTACAATTTAATTATTTATTAAGTTTTTAAAAATTAACGGTTACTTTTACAAATTTTTATAAAATTATTTACTTATCAACAGTTATTTTTCTTATATTTTCTCTATACATTTCACTTTATTTTTTATAAATATAGTTTTATTTTGTTTATTAACTTAATAACATTACAATATCATCAATTATTAATATAATTCAAAAAATGCGTACACACAGGCGCTATCGCGCCTGTGTTTACGCTAGTATATATAAAGGAGATTTACCTTTTTATGTCCACATTTCAAAATATCAATTTTATCCTTTAAATATAATAATTTATTAAATTTTAAAAAATTGACTGTTACTTGCACAAGTTTTTTATAAAATCGGCTATCTTTGCTTCTTCTTTTCTTATTTATTTATCAATGATTATTCTTTCATCTGTTATGATACATTTCACTTTATTTTTAATAAATATAACTTAATAACATTATAATATTATAATGTCACGCATATTTAAAAAATGCATACACACAGTCGCGATAGCACTTGTGTTTACACTAATATATATTAATGTAAATATAAAAAAGGGTAAAACTTTTTTATAAAAAAAATATTAACGTTATAAATATTCATAATTTTTTTTCTAAAAAAATTAAATCATACTTAAAAAGCAGGAAATATTTATTACATGACATGCTGGTGCTTAAGTGACAGAAGGAGAATTTGTTTCTAAAATCAAACAGTATCTTATCTTGACATTTACTATGTTTATAGTAACATGGCTTGGTGGAATGAGGGAGTATGGCATCAAACTTAGTTTATAATTAGGAATTAACATACATCAGTGTTGCATTAAAGTAAGCCAAGATCCAACAGAGTTTGGCCAGTTATGGGTTGTGTATGGACTTTCCAATTTTTTTTTTTCACCCATTGATTTCCATTTTCTGTTTTGTTTTTTTTTTCATGAACTTTTCTTGGTCTCCTCTTCCATTATTTGTTTATTCACCTCCTCCTTTACTTTTGAACACACTCTTATTACTGCTTACTTTTAATCCTACTCTAAAGATCGAAATAATTTATTGGATTACAATAATTTTGGATCATTTCGGCGGCTTATAATAGTAACATAATAGAAGATTCTTGTTTTCGTTACTTCCACTAAGTGGAAAACATTTTAAATACTTTTAATAATAAAATTACAACATAATTTCAAATTCCAAAACAAATAATAAGTTGCTACAATCGACTCGAACACAATATTATCTCAATGAATTTAAAATAATGACATGTTTATTTTTTTGGGTCACTTCTTTATTATTAATATAAATTCAACGATTTATTACTCATGTCCAATATTAATTTATAAAATACAGGTTTTACTTTTAATTTATAATTTGATTTTGTTGTATCAGAGTCATAAAAATAAAATTTATTATTTGTTGTATACTATTATATGTTATTTAAATCGCTATCGAATTAATTATTAACGTGTGATGTAATGAATATATAAATATAAACGTTGGAGATGACACATCATCAATGTGATATTTTCTTTTTGCTTAATAATTGTATTTTGAACATTTTAAAAGCTTGTTGTCTTTGTCTAAAACGGGTGGGTAACAAAGCTTCACGCCATATTGTTTTGTTGCTACATGACACAGATTTTTCATTGGTTTCAATCACCCCTTCTGCCTTACTACCATGAAAAAAGGCTTGTTTTTGTTCAATTACAAACATAGGAAGTTGAGAAAAAGAAAGTGTGAAAAAGGATGTGAATTTGGATGTTTAAAACATGTGAAATGAATGGTAGAAAATAATCTGAATTGAACGTGAAATAGTTTTCTTTTTTTTTCGAGAAAACCCCAAACCATAAATCTATCATTTCGTATGTGTAAGAACAAGAGTGGTCCTCTTATGAAGTTTTCATTTAAACTATCATTCTTCAAATGACAAGTTGATTCATTGGCCAGTTGGAAAAAGCATAAGCGAATAAATACAAACAGTGGTCAATTAGATTTTAAATGATTTGTTCAACTTCTATCATATTTTAGCTTCTTCAGGATCTCTTTCCAGAACTAAAATTAAAACACGATTCAAACATGTAACACATCACATAACATGGGTAAAAACTTGTTTATTGGTGGCTTCAAATCACTCCATTCCAAGTGTAGACTATAGTGATCCTAATTCATTTAGAAAGAGCTAACCAAACCGTCTTCAGAAGATTCCCCAGAGACCACAGTATTAAGTTCAACAGATTTCGTGTTAACAAAATTACAATGCTTTCTGATTTCTCCTTGCCTCCCAGTGAGCACACCAATATTACCCATCTTAATCATTGAAGCCTCAAACGCGTCAAAGAAAACCTTTTGATCGCTATTGAACCTGGTGACAATGGGAATGGTATCAGCGCCGGGCGTCGAGAACAACTCTTGATCACTCTGAAGCAAACCCTTTTTAACCACAAGATTAGAGTAGTAGGCCTTGTCGATTGTATCAGGAGTTGTCGGGTCAAAATTTACAAGGTTGTTCGGTCCACCTTGGGGGCACTGTGACCGCAATTGTTGCAAATAAGTTGTGTCCAGAGTTGGGTCGGGTCTCCCAGTACCACTGAAGTTGTACAATCGGTCAAGAATGAACGAACAGTGAGCTCTGCCAAATGTATGAGCACCTGCAATGACATCATGTGTATATTACAAATTCATCATCTGTTGTCTCTCTCAGAAGAAGATGGTGAATTTCCCATTGTTTCAAATTTCATTACCTGAGAGTGCAACCAGATCAGTAGTGTCAAGGCCTTGTTTTCTAAATGCATCTTTGAGTCGGGTTAGGTTGAAGAAAGGAGCTGGAAGGTTTTCATTGGCAAGTGTTCGGTTTGCTGTTAAACTATCTCTTCTTCCCAACGGAACTTTCCAGTCAGGACCACCTCCCTATATATAAAGTAAAAACTCTTCTTAATCATCATCAACATATTATAAATACGCTTTTCTCATACATCTCTGCATAATTATGATTTACAGGCTACTAATTAAGAAATCATGTTTTGTTGTACACAAGTGACAACATTAAATATTTGATCATTTGATACTGAAACAGAAGTAAAATAAATTGGAAACAGCATTTATGTATATATATATATATATACCAGAACTGAAGAAATTTCAGATGCAAGAGTAAGAATGTCTGCACAAGAAACCACGCCGGGGCAAGCATTTTCCACTGCTGTCTTGATATCATTCACCACATCCAAACCTCTTAATGAGTTGTTGTTCGGCAGAGCTTGCTGCTCACTCACTATTGTAGCAGTGTTGTTCAGTAAAACCGAGGCATCACACCCCTGCGTTCATCAGATTTTTTAGTGGTTGGAGTAAGAAAAAATGTTCTCATAATAGAAAAAATGTACGTCAAAACTTTTACATAAAGGAAAATGATCGACCGAGAGGTCAAAATAATATGCAGTAAAAATGCTATTCTTATAATAATAACTTGTGAGGAAAGATATATTTTTGGAAACTATTAACTTTGTTTAATTTTTTTATTACATAGTATTTTTCATCATACTTATATTTTTATATATAATATAACAGCATACGTGGATGCGAATCAACCATAGTATAGTTAAGAAGAATGATAGAGTTATAATGGAGAAAGAGGGGGGTTAGAATTAATGGGGTTCACCGGTGCCTGGGACCATTCGTACTGCCATAAATGAAAGAAAATTGGTGCATGGCATTATTGTATACTTAAAATAAGGAGTGGTGAATGGAGGCTGCCAGAAGGTAAAAGATATTATCTCAAATCTTCAGCTATTCTTTTAGTTTCCATATCAGTTTGGTTTGGTGGTGCACACACAAAATCTACGTTCTTACCTTAATGTCCGATGAAAAGTGTTTGATAAATACACTTACGTGTAGAAGAACAAAAGAAGTATGCAAAAAACTATATGGTTGTTGGTTGAGAACATAAGAAAACAGAAAAGAAAATAGGTTTAGGAGGAAAAAAGAAAGAGAGAAAGTATGAATGTACTTGGACAAAGCAGTCATGAAAGTGAAGTCTAATGAGACTGGCGAGCATGCGGGGATCCTTCTTTGAAACGTTTCTCACGACTTCACGAACAATGGAGTGAACCCTGGGACATGTGTTTCTGTAAAACGAAGGATCAAGTTGTTGTGCTTGTGCATCTAGAGAGAGTGGAAACACTCCGAGCACAACCACTACACAACACAGAGCTGTCACTGTACCATGAAAACCCCTCATTTTTTTTCTTTTCCTTAACCGGTAATGCGTTTGTCGGTGTTTTTTGTTGAGTTTGGCAGATAAGAAGCCTTTATTTATAGGAACAAATCGTCATGCTGGATATTCATCGCGTCGGCGATGGGAGATTTCAAACACTCATTGTTAACTTTCCCTGTTTTTCTCTTTCCTACTTTTTTAAAAAAAAAAAACATTTATTTTTATGTTAAAAGGATCTAATCCACTCAAATTTTATTTTCCTACAATAAAGACTTCATATAATAAAAATGTTTCACGAATGAATAAATATTAAAATATGTAGAAATAAGATTTTTTTTTTTTTTAGAGTTAAGGGGTTTGGTGCAGTGCGTGATAGGGTGTGGCGTGGGCCCCGTAAAAAGCAAAGTCCGCAATTGACGATTGCCAGCAAATGAAATTCACGTTCCTATTTTCTTCCATTACAACATCAAGTGGTCCTCGTGGCGACACGTGGGCGGCACGACCGCGATTCGTTTTGCAAAATTTGTAAAATGTAGAATCTCTTGAAATTTACGTCATTAGTTAATTATAGTACTTAAGCAAATGGAGGGAGTTTTATTCAACAAAAACATGAGTGTTGCAGAGTAGTATTAAAGTAAATAATGGTTTGCAAGTTCTAACAATAGCTTGTGGTTTTTCTCTTTGGAGTTTTCCAACTTATCCATCATTCACTTAATCTTTTCCATGTTTTAGCCATACCATGATCATTTGTTCAACTGCTGCTTACTTTTTGGTGCACTCATTATTGCCGCCATTAACATGTTAGGTGAACCCGTTCTGTATAATACAAATAAAATACTACACCTTAACCCTCTCACAACACTTAAAGGTCAAATGTAAACAAAATATTTCATTTTATGTTACGAAGAAGTAAACTTCTTATATATAAAAAAAAAAAGTTGGTGTCTACATTTCCATATTTAATATTGACCTTCCATTTTTTTACACAAATATGTATTTTAGAATACTTAAATTTGAAAAGAACAGTGAATGATTATTTGTCAAAAATAGAAAAGTACAATTGTTACTTGTTAAAGTAAAAGTTTCATTCTTGATGTGGGGGATCTGATCCAAAAGCAACCGGATCATATAGAACGAGAAAATTGAAAAAGTGTGAGTGGGAATATAAACAAAAGTGTGTCGAATCTCGATTCGTGATGTGTTTTTGTTTCGGTAAACAATGCAACTTTAAACATTTAAAAACCAGAAATAAGCTGGGGGTGGTGGTTTTCACTAAAACAGTAATAAAGTCTGAGTCTTTATATATTATTTAGTAGCAACAAGACATGTTTTCACGTGTAACTGTTCAATTTTCAAACACTACTTTGTGTTAGCCACCATCATGAAGTACCTTTAATGCCCCTTGAGTTAATTTAAAACTAACTCCATCCCATCCTTTTCAACACTATTTTTATGTTCATCATGTTTTTGTTTTCTGCAACTATGTCACTAATATAAGTATATTTCAACCTTGTTGATAATTAATTTATGGCTGTAATTGGTCGAACGATATTTACCTTGGTCAGTTTGGTACCTGTTTGTAAAAATGTATTAAGCAAGTCTCAATTTTTAAAAAATTGTGTTAATTAAGTATCTTTCAGACAAAAATTATTAACACGGTTAATTTTATTAATGATTTTTATCATTAAATTTTAAATTAAATTTTAATATAAATATTAATATCATTAAAAATATTTTTTCAAAAATTGATATTCAATTAACATGGTATCAAACTGATTCGTCAAAATGAAATCACAAAGTTTTGAACCGTAAATCTTATCATTGACACAAATAATTTGTTTACATTTTGTACTCATGAATGTAAAAGGCTACCTTGTAGGAATGTCTGCATTAGTCATTTTATTTTTATTAATATTACGAACATAACATATTTAATTATTGTAGAAGAAATTAGTACGTTTCGATAATATTACGAACATAACACAAAGTATTTTAATATTGTTATTTTAATCAAAATTTTGTATAAAAGACCGACCACACAATTAAAAAGTGATAAAAAGTTTTTTTAAAATATAAGAGTAATACAAAAGAAAAGTCTGAAATTTATGACAAGATTAATTTGATTTGGTTTAATTTGAAAAAATATAAATAATTTTGATGATGCTTTGGTTTAAGTTGTTGGATGTAATAAAAGAACCTTATCTCCTTATCCTACGTGTATGCTCTGTACACATCAACGTTGGGGAACATTTTAAAGTTTGAAGGGGAAATGACAGAAATCACCCTCGCTTCTTCAACAAATTATCATAGGAGAACGTGAACGTTGAAGAGTCAACTTAGGAAGCCATGTTGGCTTTTGAAAGTTACCAAATTCTATGCAAGTTGCATGGTAATTATTATTATCTTTCTTTCTCCAATGGAACGCCTAATTTGATTATCATTGCGTATTTAAATATTAAGTACAAAATTTCTGACAATGGTATTTAAATAAACATGATATAAAGAATCATTCTTTTTGTTATTATACTGACTTTGAATTTATTTCCTCACTAAATATATGAAAATAAATTTATTAGTACAAACTAAATATTCTATAACCAAACAAAATATAAACGCCCTTATAAATACTATTTCTTTTGCATGTGCTTAATTTTTTTTATGAAATTAAAAATTCAAATAATGAATTTATAAGGTAGAAAGGAGTTCACGTGGCAAGTTACTTTGCACTTGGACAATTGAAATTGTTTTTTGGCATGAATTGAAGACTATAAAGGAGTAAAGACAAAAGACGTATATATATATATATATATATATATATATATATATATATATATATATATATATATATATATATATATATATAT
>Ga0209589_1001187_pt1 | contig 41918 bp, 16 predicted proteins | sample CowpeawhiteBW_FD_187525 | JGI IMG/M metagenome (GOLD analysis project Ga0209589, IMG submission 187525) | Root nodule microbial communities of legume samples collected from California USA - Cow pea white BW (SPAdes) (version 2) | ecosystem: Host-associated > Plants > Roots > Nodule | place: USA...
ATATATATATATATATATATATATATATATATATATATATATATTATCATGTATTAAAAACAAGAGTGAATTGTTTTACAATAGGAAAAGTCATGTTTAATAAAATTTAGTAATTAATTAATTAATATAAATTGTTAAAGTAAAGTAACTAATTTATTATTATCTTAAAATATACTTATTATTATTTCTATAAACTTATTTTATTTTGATTTTAATGTAAAATAAGCATCTTTATTGTTATTATAAGGGGCTAATTGTGACTGAACGTTTTGCTCAAACCTGAAATTGATATTTTTTTTCTGTATTTTTCTCAACTATATAATAATTTTATATATGCATTTAATTTTGTGCTGTTTTGATAATTTTTTTTGCTTAATTTATGTATTATGTAACTTGTAAGTTCTAATATATATTTCTTTTTCAATTTCTTGGTACAGGTTTAGATTCACCGTCAAAAGCAAAATGTTCTTCCTCTACAATAATAGACACAAATCACAACATAATGTACAATCTTATTTTCCTGTTTAGTCAATTTTATGATTTTTTTTTATTAAATAACAGTTCTTAGTATTTTACGTTTTAACTTGTATTTTCAACAGTTCAAAATGATTTGAGCTATGTTGTTTTCTGTTTAATTTTTTATATTTGAATGAAACTGGCAACTAACAATCATTAAAACATTTTATTTTTTACAAAACATTTCGAATTATAGAAAACTAAAGTTAAAATTATCATTCATAATTTTTTCTCTTATCACAATTTTTAACTATTAAAAAAATAATATTTTACATCGATTATTTATGATTATTTACATTTGTTTTTAAATCGATGTGGATACCACATATATATTAAGTTTGATAGTTTTTACATCAATTTAATATTGATAAATATTACATTACTTATAATAAAAGTTGATATAATATGTGTATATGCAAATCAACTAGGACAATAGATGTAATATGTATATATTATTTAATTGTTCCTAAGAATATGTGTAACATGTAAGGTTTAATTACTCGGATGATATCTACTTTGATATGAATATCTGCTTTTAAAAAAATGTCAAGTGCATGTTAATTTTTGAAAAAAATGCTTCAATTAGGTCCCTTTCAGATGGGATTGACTAACGCCGTTAGTCAACGTACCACATGTCAACCTGTGATTTTTTTGATTTTTTTTTAATTTTTTAATTTTTAAAAAATTTTTGAAAAAAAATAAAAATAAAATGTTACGTGTCAAGTCCCTGTGTGTGACACGTGGCACTGTCAATGTCACTATCAGATGTCATTGTGTTGATTTCGAGTTAGTCCCTTTTTGTTTCAATTTAGTGCCTACTTATGTCTATCTGATTCAATTTTATCCAATTTTTTTTAATAAGTAAAATATTTTTATAATCCATTTTTTATAAGATTAAAACTAATTAAGTATAAATATTTTTACAAAATTAAGTACTAATATTTATATTGTTTCTCTCAATTTTTTAGACCAAATTTATCATTTGTATAAATGTTTTACTAATATTTTTTAGGTATAATTACTGATTTGGTACCCAAATTTTTTCGTTAAGTTCAATTTGGTACCCAAGCTTTTGGTTTGTTGAATTTAGTACCCAATTTTCTAAAGAGATTCAATTTGGTCCTCTCTGTTAAGTTGGAGTTAACACCGTGTCCTTACAGGACAAGTGTCAAGCCATTAAATTTTTAATTTTTTTAATTTTTTTAATTTTTTTTTTCAAAAAAAATTAAAACTGCCACGTGTCAATTTATCATCGTGCCACGTGGCAGCTTACAATCATGACACGTGACAGTGGTAATAGTTGTTTTCAATTTAGTACCCCAATTTAATTTTTTGGTTCAATTTAGTACCCCAACTTTTTAAAATGATCCAATTTCGTCCTTTCTAATTTGAAACCAAATTAGTAACTAAGTTTAATTATAACTTATATATACATGTTAAAATAATTGTTTTGAATTTATACATCAAATCATTATACCTAAATATTCAAATTATTTTATTTCTTACAAGTGTAAAAAATTACAAAGGTTAAAATGTAAAAAATAAAATAATTTAAGTATTTAGGTTAAATGATTTGATGTATATATTAGAAAAAATTATTGTAACATGTATATATAGGTTGTAATTAAGCTTATTTACTAATTTGGTCTCAAATGGGAGATGACGAAATTGGATCGTTTTAAAAAATTGGGTACTAAATTGAACCAAAAATTTAAATTGGGATACTAAATTGAAAACAACTATTACATTGCCACGTGTCATGATTGTAAGCTACCGCGTGGCACGATGATAAAGTGACACGTGGCAGTTTTTAAATTTTTTATAAAAAAAATAATTCTGTTTGAAAAAAAAATTAAGAAATTTGATGGCTTGACACGTGTCCTGTACGGACACGGTGTTAACTCCAACTTAACGAAAATGACCAAATTGAATCTCTTTAGAAAATTAGAGTACTAAATTGAACAAACCAAAAGTTTATGTACCAAATTGAACTTAACAAAAATGTTGGGGTATCAAATCAGTAATTATATCTATTTTTTATTAAAAATGACTTTTTAACACATTACTTTATTAATTACTTTTTTATTAAGTACTCGTGTTTTGTTAATTATTTTTTTTTCCAAAATAGAACAATATTATCTCTTACTAATTTTAAACCAAAATTTCTATTTATCTGAATGTTATACTAATTTTTTTTTACTAAAAATGACTTAATAAAATGACTTTTACCACTAAATTTTAATATAAATATCAAATACTTAATTTTTGTAAAAATTTTATACTTAATTACTTTTAATTTTATAAAAAATGTATTTTAATTATTAAAAAAAATTATTTCAAGATTGAATCAGATACACATAAGTAGATACTAAATTGAAACAAAAAGACATATGTGGGGACTAAATCGAAATCAACACAATGACATCTGATAGTGACACTGACACGTGGCATTACAATGTCACATAATACTTGCAATGCCATGTGTCACATACAGGGACCTGACACATGACATTTTTATTTTATTTTCGAAAAATTTAAAAAAATTAAAAAAAAAATAAAAAAATTAAAATAAACCACATACTGACACGTGGCACGTTGACTAACGACGTTAGTCAACTCCATATGAAAGAGACCTAATTGAAACACTTTTTCAAAAATTGAGATACAATTGACATTTTTTTAAAAGCGGATACCAGATTCACATACTTATACTAAAATGGGTACTATCCGAGTGATTAAAGCAACGTGTCAATATTTTTTATATAGAAGAATGTGATTATGTGTATGTCAATGTGCAATTTCAATTATATAACAACCATTTATACCAAATTGGGAAAAATTAAAATTCACTTTTGGTCTAGTTTAATAAATACTAAAATTATTTTTAAACAGCGGTGTTTACGTAAGTACATTAAATTTGTCATAGAGCTATGTAAATTAACCATAATTAATAAGAAAAATTAAACTAATTCGATAAAAAAATATCTTCTCAAAATAATACAACATTTCAAATATAGATAGTATTTTCCAATATGTATACAAAATTAAAATATATAAATATATAAATATCTAAATATAAGTATATGCTACAACAATGATTTTATTGTAAACAATACGATGACGGTTCGTGAACACACTATGGACTATAACGATATAAAATATAGATGACTTAAGGAACTGACATTCGCATGTGTGGTGGTGGTGCTACAATGTCTTTGGATGTGAAATGTGGTGTCGCCACTGTAGACATGCAACACAACTGAAGAGAGGAGAACTCGTGAAAATTCACTTGGTTCTTGCGACATAGTAGTGGCTTGGCAGAAGAGAGAAGTTTCAGACAGAACGAAAATGAAGGTGCCTATAAAGTTAAAAGGGTTAAATATATGTTTGGTTCTTTAAGTTTCAGTGAATTTTGGAATTAGTTTTTTTTTGAAACTTTTGACCAATTTAGTCTTTCATCTTTAGAAATACGTAGATTTAGTCCTTTTAATCAAATTTTGTTAAACTTATTTAAAGTTTCAAACGCATTTTATGATAATATTTGACTTAGCATTAAAGCGAGAATAGGTCGAACGATATAAACAATTCAAATTGTATCATAAAATATGTTTGGAACATCAGATAAATTTAACAAAATCTGGTTAAAAAGACTAAATCCACATATTTCGAAAAATGAAGGACTAAATTGATCAAAAGTTTTGAAAAACGACTAATTCCAGTTTTCACTGAAACTTGAGGAACCAAAAACATATTTAATCCAAATTAAAACACAAAAAGTGAAGGTTTTTGAAAAGACAAAAAATTTGTGGATGAATTTTGAAAGGATATTACATTTATTGTTATAAAAAGGAAAAAAATTGTTGGTAAACTATTTGGCAATTATTTAACCATTTGTATAAGAATAAAATAATATTGACAAAAATTAATTTTTATATTTTTAAAAGAAATAGAAAATAAATAATATTAAAAGATAATGTCAAATAATAATAAAAAGAAGAGTGATTTCAAGGTGTCTTGTAAAACAACTTATCTAAAAGTCAATTAAAAAGCAATTACATCGGTTTGCATAGTAAGCTGATGTAATAATACGTTCTATCTGCACATTTGACATGGGTTAATCGCATGATCAGTGTAACATCTACCCACATTTAGGAACAACGAATATAATATAGTCGATTTTGCACATTTTACATTTTTAGGTCTCGTCCATTATTTTTTTCTTTTCTAATCTATATATATATATATATATATATAAATATTTTTTTACATAAAAATGTTTGATTCTAAAATTAAAATGTCCAATCGCGTAAATTCTTTCTTAACTAAGTAGTATTTTTTTATTCTCTATTATCTTTGATTTTTATCTAATTTGAAAAATATTTGTTTTGTTAAAATAAATTTCATTGTCCTTTTACGGTTTACCTAATTTAATATTTGAAAGAAATTATTAAATTTTTATCTGGTCTTAAATTTTTTTATCACTATTCAATATAAATTAATATTGAAATTCAAAAGATAAAATATATACACGTCTAAATTTAAATTATTGTTAATTTAATATTTTTTCTCTATACGATTTTGTTTAAGTGAAATATTATATTATTTATTATTATATAAAAAATATATTTAACTAAAATTTAAAAAAATATTTAAAATATTTTTAAACTTCAATTTTTAATTATTTATGATGTTTTAAAAACTATTTTTAAACTTTGTAAACATTATTATAGTTTGTTAAAATAATAAATATTTGTATTGTAATGAAAATTTATTTATAATTATGTATAATATTTTATATAATTATTTCACTTTTTTTTATACTGTTTAGTTCTTTAATTTGAAATTTATGTAATTGTAATTTTTTTAAAAATCTTTGACAGTAAAAAAACTACAATTTTTATAATATTATATTTTTTAGTAGTGATTTTTATTCTTTTTATTAAAATTAATAATTAATATTAAAACCTTAAAAAAATAGTTATTATACTCGTTATACTGTACGATAGAAATAAAGATGAGACAAAGTCTTATACTTATTAATATAAGAATGAGAATTTGATGAATTTTTACTTAAAAACATAAGATGAGATAGTAAAACTCGTTTTTACTCGATTATCATATTGATTTTAAGAATAATATTTTATCAATCTTTCAATTTCATATTACTACATAAAAAGGAAAAGTGAGTTGTGAACAAATTATTTCTTTATTAGTTCCCTATTCCATTAAAATAGAGAAAAACAATTTTCTTTTTCGTTGTTTTGTTTTGTTTTTCATAATATTGGTAGATAATTTGATAGAGGGTGACAAGGGTAGTTCCGAAATTTCGCGCTCTGTGGTTGATGAAAAGGGTCTAAATTTGGTTGAGAAGGGAAAAGAAAACACAAAAATAGCGAGAAGAAAAAATAAAAATAAAAATAAAAAGTTGATGAAAAAGAAAGAAAGAGAAGAGAAAAGAAGTGGGACCCAGGTGATAGATCTACGTGTGCAAACAGGGAACGTATATTAGAGAAGGCTGGACAAGAACCAAGCGTTTGGGAGAAAAAAATAAGGCGAAGAGGGTGCATTTGGTTCCATTGCAATGTGATCTCGTTCAATTGACTCTCGCGTAACGCAGCGCAACAACGAAGAAGAAGAAGATGGAGGCGGCGTCGTCGAGCGGAGAAGGCTCTGAGCGCGGCGAAGACAAAGGAATATTCCAATACTTTGGTTGGGTTTATCACATTGGCGTCAATTCCGTTGGCCGCGAGTACTGCCACCTCCGATTCCTCTTGGTCAGAGGCAAGTGCGTTGCCATGTACAAGCGTGACCCTCACCAGAACCCTGACATTGTATCTCTCTTCTCCTTCCCTCTTTCTTTTTCTCCTTTTCCCCCATTTCATTTCACTTCATTTCCCAATTATCATTTTTATCTCATCTTAATTTCCACCATTTCTTAATCCCAACCCATATAACAATATCATCACTTTCTATGTGTAGTTTAATAAAAAAGGATTTTGAACGCTCAATCCATGTCAGGTTAATAGTTTGTTTACCTGCACTAATTGAAAACAGGGTTACGATAAATATGTATATTAGTGCATTTAATTTGATTTATATATTTTAGGCTCAAATTCTCATACATATATATGTGTTTATATGCATTTGTGTGGAGCTTACTAATTTTAAATATAAGCAATGCCAATATAAGTTTTGATTTGGAAAATACTTTTTTACTAGTTAAAATGTACTGACTTGATCAATTTTAGTGGGATTTTAATCTTGTTTGATGATTTTCTACATATATAACTATTTCTGTTTTTTTAAAAACATTTAATAATATAAAGAGTGTGTTAGAAAATGTATTCATTCTATTTCTCTTCAGTTTGTTGAATAATTGTTGTGAAAATGTGGAGTTTGGTATGTGAAATATGATAGTTGTGTTATCTAGAAATGTTTTCTGAACAGATATTTATCATACCGAAAGTCTCTACTCTATCGAGTGATTGATTAACCTTATTGAAGTTGTCAGCTTGCTAATTAACTAGTTTGTCTCTTTGGAGAACAATTCATGTAGACGAAATTTTGTGGATGATACAAGTGACATCTTTCAGTTCCTAAGTGTAAATTTTCAGTCGCAATGTTTGAATACTTTTAGGGTTTCCCTTATTTAATGTGAGTTGTAATCACTAGTGAGCATACTGTTTTTCTTTTGTTCAGTAATATTTCATTTGTAGCTTTTGTATTGCTTAGGTATACCACATTAAAACTTTATCCTTTGTGCAGAAACCCATCCGACAGGGAGTCATAGGTGCCACGCTAGTGGTGGAGGATCTAGGATGTCGGAAGGTCAACAATGGGGTAAAAAGCTAATGTTTTAATTTCTTGTATTTACCAAATTTGCTGATTTTGCATTTAGTAGATGGTATATACTCTTCTAGTACAAGATGAAAGTTACAACTAGCTTTTTATATGCGTGTCATCTCCTTGTACAGTTGATGGCACCTAACTAAATATGTTTTATTTCCTTCTCCAGGATCTTTATGTAGTACGATTCTACAGTCGACAAGAGGAGGGTAGAAAAGGAGAAGTAAGTTATAATTATTCTGAGCTGTTTTTTTTAAATGATTGTTGATAGAAAGCTGTGTCATATACATGTTTTTAGTTGGTGTAACACTTCATAAAGAATTTATGGTATCTTCTTAATGTTTGTTCCTACTCGCAGTACTAAGTTTAAAAAGAAAATTTTATACGTAACAAGGTGGAATGATGTACATGCTAGTGTTATGTTACTGTTGTAGTGTAGTCTAACATTTGTAACTAACTAACCGAACTCAATTATGCTGAGTTTTCAACTAGTCATTTATAGCCTAGTCAACAAAGCTTGCAAAGCAAGTTATTACATCTGTATAAATATCAACACATGTACTTCATGTAAGATATGCAATATTACTTTCAGTTTATACAAGTTCCCTTCTCTTTTCTCAATCTCAGTATTTGCTTAGTTTTTGATGTGAAATGCTCTTGGCTTATAAATTAACATTTTTTAAGAGTAAATTAACTAATGGATTTTGTTTAGTTGATTAAGAATCTAACTAAAGCCTCTTGTTGTTATTCTTTCTTTTGGAAGTTAATTTGTGTTTTCAATAATTTGGGATTTCTTGTTTGAAAATAATTTATTATTGATTTTATATTTGTGCATCCCATACAAAACTTTTTTTTTTCTAACATCAATAAATATATTATATACTTTATGCTTTTGTATTGCTTCATTATAGTGGTGATTTTTAGAAGTAATACTTTCTATAAAAAAAAAAATTACTTTTAGTTTCTTTTCTCTCATTGGTTTATGTTGTTTATAAGATAGTATTTTTAAATGATAGAGAGTACATAATTACAAAAGTTATGCTCATCTAGTATTTTCCTTATTTGTTACCATCCGTAATAAGGTGGCACCAAAATGCTTCAAACTAGATTTCTACAATAAAAAATTGTTTAAGTTTTTGATTAGTTTCAGTGATAGTCTCTTAATCTAACAAATACCCGAGTGTCTGTACTAAATAACTTATTTGTTTGAAATTGAATGAACCCTTTTCTATCATGGGTGCTCTGTGTTTCTTTTTTTCTTTTTTTTTTATTCAGTATAGAAGTGAGTTTTTTACATAAATTTTTGTCAAGATTGCTTGTGCCACAGCTGAGGAAGCCCAGAGATGGATGGAAGCGTTTCTTCATGCCAGGCAACAGGTATGTGAAAATAACAGTAAGTTTTCCTGTAGTGAATGTAAATTATTTGTTTAGTATATTACTAGTGTTAAATTGTTACACAACTAGGCCTGCTTTTTATAGAACGTTTGCTTATGGGGCAAGTGATTTCGATCAAAGCTTATGATATGAAATTTATGGACCTTGCAGCGTAACAATGCGAAATATGAACTTTTTTTTCGATATAATAATACTAAGAAACAATGAGTATTTTATTGAAATAAAAGAAAGAGACACGAACTTGGGTATTATAGGGTGTCTAAGTTCTACATGGAGTAGCATGAGATGCTCAATGAATAACTTAACTGCTTGATTCTTCGTCCTTAATAGTTAGCATTTGAGTGCTTAAACATAAAGGGAAAGTAGGAAAAAAAAAATTTATCCACATTAATACAAATATACTCTAAATATGCTAGGATATTTAATTCTATTTGCAACACTTTTCTTATTTATATGCAAACATTTCTCTTCCTAATTATACTTGAACAACTATGGGTTATCTAATAGAAATTTTGAACAACTTAGGCTTTCATTATATATAAAGAATATAGGAATATTTGTTTTGCCTAGCTAGAAGAATTGGGATGTCGCAAAACTATCCCTATATTTAGCATGATATGGTTATTTGAATTTTTTTAACATAACCTCTTTTGCAGGCAGAGCATGATCTATTAACAGAAAGTGATAGCAAAGATAAACTAATGCACGAAATGGAGTATGTGTATGTTTTTTTTTCACTTCGCTCGGAACTCACTGTAGCAAATTTATGATAGATTAGCATTGGTTGAACAATCTCTATAATTTGTGAAGCAAGTACTCTGACTTTAACACTGACACTAGACACAGTAACACCTATAATCTCTATAATAGATATTACAACACAAATATATGTGTTATGCAGAATTATACATGAACATCATTACTAAATATCTAAATTAACAATTAAAACCTTTTTATATTTGAACATTATCTTAAAACAACTAGTGAAGGTCAACAATTTACAATATCGAGTCTAAAAAACAATAAAAAAATTGACATGGAATATTTGAGCACATTCTTTCCTTAAGTTGAAAACGATCTAAATCCATATATCTATTACCAAAAAAATTGATCCATCCATTTGTTGGATAACTTACCGTAAACTAACATATCACTTCTCTTATTCGTATGTAAGGATCGATCTACAAGGAAATCGACATAAAATGAAACGATATGCCTCTGGGTTGAAGAAGCTTAAAAAAATTGGCCAAGGTAAAATTATTCAAAATGTTTAATCTATAAATTCATTAGGGGGCTTTTTGGTCTTAACATGCTAATAGATTTTTAACTTAGACAAATCATTATACTATGCAATCATATGTTATAGATTGGGTTACCTAATCTATTGTTTTTGTATTTTGGTAGTTTGATGGTTTGTTTCCTATTATGAAAGTAGAGATAAGCTTACATTATTGATATGAACAAAAAATGTGCAGGGAGATAATTGTGAAAATGTGAATCTGAATTATCATTTTTACCTTTTTCAGGAATCTCATTTGTTTCTGAATTATATGTTTGTTGAGCTAGTTATATATATATATATATATATATATATATATATATATATATATATCTTTTTATATTAATTAATATTACTTTTGCTCTTTCATTTTAAAGGCCCAGAGACACTCTTACGTCTATCGTCAAAGTTTTTTGGTAATTCAGATGGCTTTGAAGGGGAAACTGGAGATGTATTTGATATACATCAATGGAAATGTGTTCGTACTATGTCTGGTACGTTTCTTCTACCATACACAATTTTGCAGTCAATGCACATCAATATTTGTTCCTTCAGTACCTTTTTCCTAATTCTTATTAAACTTAACAAATGCTCATTTCTATCATATATATGTAAAGGTTGTATTTGCTTTTTGATATAAGAAGATACTTATTGTAGAGAAAAGGAAACTAGAGAAGTAGAAATAGTTGAGGATAAAATCCTTAAAGAAAAAAACCTCCTATCAGTAACAAATCCTAAATAAACCTTCTCATCATTATACACTTCCATATTTAACTTTCCATTTTTCTTGAACAATAATCCTCTTCTTAGACTTGTCTACAAATGTTCTCTTGGATCATGCATGAACTGATTGACCCATTTATGTATTTTGTTTTGAATGGAACAAGTAGAATAAAATAGATATCTCTCTATTTGAAATTTATCTTTTCTCTAAGAAGTGCTCTACAGGGCATTTCCTTTGGGTTTCATCTGCCTTTCAGATTATTAAACATAAATAATGTTCTTGCTCATATATGTTTTTTACTTGCAATTCCTGCTTTCATTGGTCATAATTGAAAAACTTATAGTTGGATCTATCCTTATCATTCTAGATGTTTTTCTTTGTGGTTTCAGGCATTAGAATCTTTGAGGATGTTTCCGATCACAAGGTATGTATATATATGCATATAAGATTTTTGGACTTAAGGGTAAATTGATTCTCACCGTATATCTTCAAAGCTAAATTAGCTTTGAATTCATGTATGTTGCTCTAAAAGAAAAAGTTATAAAAGCACAATACCTATATTACGTAAAAATTGAATGCATGCTTATTTTTGTGCCAAATATATTTCTTCTGTCTTTGAAATTTCTTTGACATTCTTTTTATATGTTGTGTAGAGTGGTAAGGGCGCTCTGGTTAAGTCTGTTGGTGTTATTGATGCGCCTGCAGACAGTGTGTTTGAAGTGTTTTTAAACACTGAGCGACAGAAAAGATATGAGTAAGTTACATATAAAAAATGTTTAGAGTCTTGATAACATATTGGGTAACTTATTCTTTCCTATAATTACTCTTTTTCAGGTGGGATATGTTGATGGGTGACTTGGAGTTGGTAGAGACTTATGATGGACATTATGATGTTGTTTATGGAACATATGATCCTAAGTATCTAACTCGGTAATCAATGGATCTTAACATTTTCAGAACTTTGAAGGATCATTTGTTGGTCAAGATAAGAATGTATAGGATAAGCCAATAGACAAAAAATAGAAAAGGATATGATCATATTAAGTTCTTATTTCATCCAATAATTAGTGCATACTTAGTAACTCAGTAAATAATAACATAACAACAACAATAGTGTCATCCCATTATACGATGTTAGCTAGGTGAATCACATAATTGAATTGGCGACACAATAATGTTTCACCATGTACAATTTACTAGATGTAGAACATTTAACACATGAAGAAAAATGCTTAAGTTAGTTCAATTACATGTACATGATGTCATTTGGACTTGATTAGTATTTATTATGTTATATTATCGTGCCTCACTTTTGTAAAAACAAATACAATGGTGTGTGTTATACACACAACACAATTACCTAACCTGCTTTGGTGTCTATAGTTTTGGGTTTGACTATGTTCAACCTAATTCCTTTTCCACAGTTACAACGCCTCATTCAACCTTAGTTTCACATGTGCATAAGCCTCACTTATCCATCATCACATGTTGCCGGTGTGGCTAAAGTCTTAAAAATATTTCGTAACCATGATTTCAATTGCAATGCATTGTGAGAACTATCACAATTTCAATCATATTTATTCATGTCACTCAAGCTTAATCCATTAAAACAAAATTGAAAAAGCTTCGGATTCATCGTTGACCACTAGATAAAAAAAATTATAGTTAATAGTCAAAAAGTAACTCTTTTTACATAGGATTGTAGTAATTCAAGCATAATAATTCAATTATAATTCGGTTCATCATAATTCAATTTTATTACATGAAGTAATTGATTTATTTGAGGGAAGTTTGACTAGTTGCATATGGTGTTATTTTGTTTTTTTGTTTGAATTTAATCTTTGAATGCATTTGTGGTAAATTTTTGACTAGTCAAAAGGTCCTTCCTAAGAAAAAAAAACCTTAAAAGTTGACTCATCTTTTTCTACCTTGTCAAAGGGTGGAAATTGAGATTGCTAAGTCCTTTACAATGGTGTTCTATTGTGGAAGAGAAGGTTGTGAAAATCATGAAGGACATGGAGGTAAAAATAGTCACTATAAAATGGGTTTGATACCTTCGCGATGATGCACCATAAGATAGCACATTAAGTAATAAACATCATTTACAGAGTAGCTAATTCGAGACCCAGTGATTTATGCATTTTGAAAAGCACCAGCCACAGACCTTTTTTGAGTGGCATCAAGGGAATCTCAGCCATCTTTGGATAATTTGTAGCCACCAATCATGGGAGAAGAGATAGGTTTGGCTACATCAATACTAGGCTAAGATGGAAGATTTCAAATGTATATGCTTTGAGTGAGATAAGTCTAATTGATTTTTAACTTCAATACCCAAAATCTAATCAAGATCACGAAGATCTTCAAAAGAAAATGCTAGGTGAAGTTTTGAAATAAGAGACTAAATTGACGGAGAATGGTTTCAATTGACAATGATATAATTACATACACAACAATACTACAAACCACAACATCGCAGTGAGTAGATAAACAAATATGGATCAGACCTAATGGGGTGTTTCTTCCTGTCAAATTTCTTCATGCATCCCTTAAAACCAGATTTTGCCTTCCGGAACACAGTGGACCAATTCCGAAATTTTTTTAAAAGATACTCATCCCACCTTTTTTCTAGATAAAAATTTCCAGAAGCTGTGATGGGATACTGGAAGAAACACCCCATTTTAATGTTGTATACAAGAAAGCCCTAATGAGTAAAAGCGGTAACGGTACAATGTAAGCACCAGAAATGGCTATTACTTCCTGCACCATATCCCTACATCTTATCATTCCGGAATTCCTTTTCCGGAGCACATTAAAACAAATCCGGAGTTTTTATGGGATGCACCAAGAAATTTGATAAGTGAAGGAAGTCCTGGCCACTGGAATAGGAGCATATTCTGTGATATGAGATTGAAAACAAAAGAGCATAAATTTAGAAATAATAAACAAGGTTGGGTAAACTAACATGATAGTCTTATCATGTCCTAAAGTACTATCAACTTTTTTTTATTCCGTCCTTGATCACAATGTTTTTTCTTCTTCCACAAACGCTAAATAATATTTTAAATTTACAAAATAAATGTATAATAATTATAAATAATAGTTTTTACGTAAGAAAGACATGTGAATTTTGGTAAAGTACTTCCATGTATTCAATTTTCTGAATTCTTAACGGAGTTGAAGGAAAAGAAACTAATAAAATTAAACTTATTATATTAAGAATGTTCTTTTTTTACTTATTATACTAAAAAAGAAATGTTCCAATATTTATTGTATTAAAACGCATATTTTATCTAAGATTTACATGCTCTATCAATGTGACTAACTAATTAAACTTTAAACATGTTCCATTGTATTTGCATTTGTGAATTCGTAGCAAATTTTAAATTCCTCTGCTGTGCCTTCTCCAGGTGGCATTCAAAGCGGGATTTTATCTTCTCCAGGCAATGGTTTCGGGCACAAGATGGAACATACAGTGAGAATATTTTTATTTCACTTTAATTTTTCTGTTGAAAATTTCTCTACTGAATAACTCCCTAAAGCTTAAGTTTCTCTACTAGAAGCATAACATCCATTTTACTTTGTTTTTTATGCTCACATCTTATCAAAACTTTAGTGCTCACAAATTTATGTTTTGTTGATGCAGCTATCTTGCAATTTCCATCTATTCATAAAAAAAAGCCTCCAAGATCAGGATATCGACGTACAAAAATTAATCGTAAGATGGTTTATTACCATAATTTTCTTTTTTCAAATTTTTTCAAAAACAAGAAATTCAATAATAAAAGGAAGTTAATTTCTAAGTTTAATGGCCATGAAGTTATGTTGGAGGCAATGCAGAGAAAGAAAAAAAAAATCCTGGAGAGAATTCAATGAAGGTTTTGAATGTATTTTGTTGTGGGCGCAGCATCTACCTGGGAAATCAGAAATTTAAACACACCAATGGGATCTGACAGACCAAGATGTTTAGTGTCCCACACTTTAGAAATAAACTCAGCATCCTGGTATCGGTGGAAGAACAGCCAACAGTGCACAAAATTTGAGAAGAGCGTCCCGTATGCGTTGTTGTGCCAAGTCGCAGGTCAAGTAAATTCAACTTTTTCTTTTCATCTTCTGTAGTTTCAACCAAATGTAGAAACAGATAAGAAATTAAGAAAGTTACTTGCTTGCATCATGTTGTATTGAATGGTGTGATGTTAAATAATGACAGGTCTAAAGGAATATATTGGAGCCAATCCAATAATGCTCCATCATGGTGTTCGTTCACATAGCTCCCATCCCTCTCTGACCAGTTCTGACTTTGCAGACCAAGAAATACAAGATGAGTTTTATGATGCAATCGCTGCCGAGTCAATATCGTCAGATGATGATACTGATGACGATAAAGGGTCTGATCAGGTTTCCTTCTTCAATCTGCGTATCAATTACAAGAAAAGTTTCAGACTGTTATGTTATATAATTTAATCCTTACCCAATTTCTCAGGATCACAAAGTCAAGTTAAAGAATGTTTCTTGGGCCATGTCAAACATGGCTTTGAAGATAGGTGCAGGTTAGCATTGTATCTTGTTATTTGCGGGGGATAAAGGGCTTAAAGTCACCTTAGCCACTCGATTTAAATATCGGTTAAATATCATTTTGCTCCATTATCTTTACCTTCAAGTCAAAATTAAAATTAGTATTTTTTTTTTAAATTTTGACTCAATTTAGTTCCTAACTTTAAAATATGTGTACTTAATTCTTTTAACTTAATTTTGTTCACGATAACATTTGAGTTGTTTACACCGTCACATCTTCACTTCCCGTGTTAGCTGAGAAACACAACGTCAAATAAACTTATAAACTTAGCAAAATTTAGTTAAAAAAATAAAATCCATACAATTCTAAAGATGAAAGACTAAATTAGTTCAAAGTTTCAAGATAGACTAATTCCAATTTTCACTACAATTTAAGCGACAGAAAACATATTTAATCTTTTCTTTTACCATTCAAAATTTTAGTTTAAAATGTTGTGATTCTGGTTGCAGCTCCAAATGCAAGCAAAGAATTAGATCTCGATGCAAGTTCTATCACAATTGATGTGAGTGGTATGAACGGCTCGTTGCGCAGAGGTGAGAATGACAAGGATACAGACTGTTGGACTTGTCCTAGTGGTGAAGGGTTTATGATTAGAGGAAAGAACTATCTCAAAGATAATTCTAAGGTGAGTTATTAGGCTTTTAGGCTATGGAACAAGTAACATGCTGGGAAAGAGCTTTGTATACTATTATATCCTTGTGTTCTGGCTGAACATCGCAGATATGAAATTTTTCATGCAGGTAACTGGAGGAGATCCTCTACTGAAGCTCATAGCAGTAGATTGGTTAAAAGTTGACAAAGCTGCAGACAGAATTGCACTGCATCATAGAAATTTGGTTCAGGTAAAGTTTATATTATAAGATTTTCACTTTAAAATTCTTGTTGATTCTTAGGAATTAAGGTTGGAGAAAATATGATCAATTTGGATTAGACATGTTGATTTACGGAGATGATTTTCTCCAAAACCATGAATCAACTCATTCTTAATTGTTTTATATAAAAGTCGATATACTGCATAATCCTTAGTTTCTAAATTGCAGACAGAAGCTGGGAAAAGTCTTCCATTTATCCTTGTATTCAATCTACAGGTAAGGATATTATTGATATTCTCTATCTTACATCAAAAGTGAAGTTTAATAAACATGCAAAGCCAATTGGTTGGTCAACCTTTGTATGTAGCACATTCTGTCTTTAAGAGAATTCATATAGTAAAAAACAAGTACGAGAAACTGTACTGAAAAAGAAAATGCAGGGAAAATGATAAGAAACACCAGTATAGCAATCAAGAAGCAGAAAACTGTACTATTATTTTGGTCATCATTATCATTATTTGCATGCTTGCTGATAACTAACATATTACTAACAACTAACATTTATTGATAAAAGAATTGATAAATTTCTGTTGGACCATGACCGGAAATTTATTCTATGCTCATAGTGATGGATCTTTATCAAGGTAGATTTTTATTTTGGCCATCAATCTCAGGTTCCAGCTAAACCAAACTACAGCTTGGTTTTATATTATGCATCTGACAGACCTGTAAATAAAGATTCTCTATTGGCTAAGTTTTTGGATGGAGATGACGCGTTTCGTGACACAAGATTCAAACTGATTCCAAGCATAGTTGAGGTTTGTGATTCTCAATGATGTTTAATATGTTCTTATTTTATGCTTGATGGCATCAGCCACCCAATGGTTTTCGATTGAATACAGGGATATTGGATGGTCAAGCGAGCTGTCGGAACAAAAGCTTGCCTGCTGGGGAAAGCTGTCACTTGTAAATACTTTAAACAAGATAATTTTTTTGAGGTAAAGCTGAAGTAGCAAGTAAGAAGTTAAAAGTCTAGTTTCTGTTGGTTCTCAAATATGATGCAACATATTTTGAAGTTTTTCTCCTTTATTGTTGGGAATGCAAGTGAGTCTAAATTTTATATTGGATAAAAATAAAAAAGTTGAATACTATAAAAATAAAGATCTATAAATCTATTATCTTAAACTTTTGGGTTAAAGATGGTATCGATACTTGACTTGAATTGGACTCAGGTTTCATTGGTGGTGTGTTTCTCCAATGAATTTTTCCCTCGATAGACCCAGAGTTTATATTACAAGTTTAGTGTTTAACAACCTTCGTAGTACTTTTGTAAATTTCAACCCAATTCTGTACTGTTGAAATTGTGTGCAATAATTTGTAACTTCTCTGGCATTGTCATAATCTGTTTGGTAGATTATGCTTTGATAGTGTTTTCCGTGTTATGCAGATAGATGTAGATATTGGATCATCTTCTGTAGCTAGAAGTGTCATTGGCCTTGTTCTGGGATATGTCACAAGCCTGGTCGTTGACCTTGCAATTTTGATAGAGGTTTGTTCCTTTTGATCATAATATTATGGACAAACTATCAATTTTTTCCATGCTCCTTTCAATTAGACTCATGATGTTATAAAAAATGTACAATTATGTGATTTACGTCGGAAATAATCCAAGTGTAAGTCTATGTCCTAGATACTATATAAGAATAAAGATCCACAAACCAATTATTTCAAAGTTTGATTAAAAGTGATGTCAATCTTTCATGTAAGTTAGACTTTTAATGTCTCCATAATGAACATCTCTAAGAAAAACAACCCATCAATTTGTTTGGTCTATGATTCATCTACCTTGTAACATAATTCTTATACTTAGTGATGTGGTGTTCGCAGGCAAAAGAAGAATCAGAGCTGCCAGAGTACTTACTTGGAACTGTCCGATTAAACCGCTTGAAACCTGAATCTGCTATGCCTTTGGGGGCTTGAGGTGTTGAGCTAAAAGTATTAAATGTTCTAAGCATGTCTCTTTTACATGGTTCAAATGTTTATAGTTACACTCGAGACTCAAATGAAAAATGAGTGTGATGAATTTTCTGTACCAGCATACATATTTTGGTTTTTCCTTTTCTTTTCTCCCGGGTGTCTCCCTGTTATCCAAGCTTGCTCCCCTTCATAATTTATTGCCCCGTTGTTTCCATTCTGCTTCTTCTTTACTATTTTCTAATTTTTTGGTTCACCTGTTATCAGATTTACCACTCTTTTTCAATGAGATTCACTCCAAGGTTCAAACACTTAACATTAGTCCAGTCTTCCTTATTAAGAAAAACAAAATTTTAAGAAAAGCAAGACACGTTTGGTAAGGTTGGTCATTAAAGCAAATATCTCCAATGCGTTTGATTATAAAAGGTTGTTTAAACCTGAGCAACGTTGTTTAAGAAAAAAAATATATGCTTTTAATAAGTGAAATTAAATGAAATAATGTTTAAGTAATAATATGTAATTAATTGTAAAATTTAGAAATTAGTTTAACAGTACTTTTAGCAACCTTTGCGTTTAAGTGAAATTTTGTATAAAATGCTTAAATCTATGATATAATTGTAACTATTCTCTACAAGGTATAAGCTTTTTCTTAGCAGAGTTCTTTTAAGAGTTTCTTAAAAAGGAATTAGACAACGTTCATAATGTTTAAAACTTGTTACTGTTTATTGTTGTTTTTTTTTCTACAGAAAGTGGCATTATCAGGACTTTATGAGAAATTGAACATCCTAAAAGTGACCTAATTGAGGTTAACGTTGCTAATAATTGATGATCCTAAAGCCACCTAATTGCAGTTAACGTTGTTACAGTAGATGCTTTGTATTGGCTTGTTGTATAAGATTATTATTCATCATCACTTTATTATGAAGAAAAAAAAAAGGCTAAAAATCTCGCAATTATCTAAACTTTTTCTGAAAACTTACGAGATTTGATAAACGAAAGGGGCACCAAATCAGATGCAACACTTTTGACCCTAGTGGGAATCTAGTCCAACTGAATCCTACTTTTCTTCTTTCTTAAAAGGTGTGTAATTGTGCAACCCTAGGCCACACGATCACTTACTATTATGCCTCTCTTTTACACAGTTTCTCTTATGGGAATTTTCATCAAATTCTCTTCTTTTCTTCTTTCATGTGTGTTATTATTCTTACACTTTTTCTTTTATTCAAATCACCAAGTCATGGCATGTTCACTTTTCATCCAATCAGGGGAAAATATTAAGGGGAATTTAACAGGAAATGAAAAGTAATTCTATTTTTGCTCATAGAAAGGTAGGTAAGACTTGAAGTTTAGGTAGAAAGTAGACTAGTAGAACAATTCTCCATCTGCTACATCCCTTGAAATGTTGTTGTAGGATTTTAATCATAAAAGCTCATCCTTTGAAAATCTTTTCAAAATATATGTACTTATCATAAATCTATTTGTATAGTTTTTTTTAGTATAATTTAATGGTGTTGAGTATTTATTAAAAAAAAAAATCTGTGCTCCCGGTACATGTACTATGTTATTGAGATCTAAATGTAATGTGCTATTAGATCAATTAATATAAGAGTATTCAGAAAATTTTCAAATAGGAGATTTTTAAAATTAAGTTCTTTGAAGGTTTTTGACTGATATGATAAGTGTCAATATTCTCTAAAAGAACAATTCAATCTTTCATTATTACATTTTACTATATATATATATATATATATATATATATATATATATATATATATATATATAGAAAGTGACATGTGAAAATTTTTTCAAGATGAGATAGTTAGTTAATGACATGTATGTTTTTATTTTCTTTGTTAAACGATCTAAGCCTCCTCCTTATTATTCTTGTTTATTTTATTTTTTCTTATATCTATATTATACGAATGAACAGAAACAAAATCATAAGTAAAATGATAAATTAAAGAAAAAGCATAAATCTACGATGAAAATGACATTTCAAGATTTAGAAGACAATGTAGTCTATCTAGTTATAGTTTCAACCAAATGGATGCTAAGTAGAGATAAATATTAAATTAAGAAAGTAAGAAAGCTAAACAATGGTTAAATAAGGCTTTTAAAGACAATATTTAAACTATCATTATATTAGACGTTATTAAAAGATTCAAGAATTCATGATGATTCTGAACCGTTGTTAAAATTTTTGGAAATGAAGACAATTATAGATATTACCTGTCGTTAGAAATTGAAGGTTTAAGGTGCGGAGGTTGCTTTATTTTTTCATGGATTATTTGCAAAGAATGTATTGGGTTTCATGTGGACCACTCGTAGAGGTTTAATGCTGCAAAAGGTCACTGGTAGAGGTACAATTGTGCGATGTGGTGAGAGGGAGTTACGAGAAGTGTGTGGGACGAAGCCTCATAGGTTGCAGAGTGTGCGATATGGTGCAACAAAGCTTCGCATGGTGCGGAGGTACACGTTCGCGTGGCGCGGGACGTGAACTATTTACGACAGAAGTGGGGTGACGGTGATACAGTAGAACACGTAGTAATGGTGACATGACTAAAACGTGTAATAGTGGGGGAATGTGAATCCAAACAACAACACAATTGGAGGCAAGAGCGAGGATGACACAAGCAACGAATGAGCGGCAACAATAATGTGAACACTGAGGAGGGTGGATAAAGAATTTGGATTCTACTGGTTTTTTGTGTTGTTCCTTTACTGTGCCTTTATAATACACTGATTACCACTCATTTTGACATTTTAAAATATATTAAAAAGATATTTAAAATATCAGTATAATGTATTTTTAATGCTCAGTAGAGACAGCACCGAAAAAACCAATAGAGAATCTAGACTCGTGGATAACACTACAAACTAGAAAGAAGTTAAAAATAAGAGAGAGAAATAACGCATGTAGGTGCAAGAAGAAAAAATGGAATATGAAAAGTTGCGCAAACTTTTTAACCATTGGTGACTTAAGATTTGATAGTAAATAAGTGTCATGAAATACAAAATAAATATTATTATCTTTAGCAAATTTACTTCTTGTAGTAAAAGGAAATATGAAGAAATTTATTTAAGATGTGGTGGTTGTGACGACGCTTCACTTGAAACTGCCATATTATATTTTGTGATTACACAAATTGTGACAATTTTTGAAACTGTCATAAATGTAAATTGTGGTAGTTAAAACTAGCACATTTTATGAAAATAACTACTATAATTTACATTGACTTTTGTTGTAGAAACGATTACAACCATAATTATTATGGCCCACAATAGGTAAAATTGACATTGTCACATAACCAATGTAAGGATTATTTGAATCACCCTAACTAAGATGTTTTGGTGAGAAAGTTGAGACAATTTAGTTAAATAAACTGAAAATGCGTATTATAAAATTCTAGAAATTGTGTCAAATCCTTATTTATTCATGAAATTTCTACTTACATACATAAAAAATAACCGTTTGACTTCTTCCTTGTAAGATGATCCAAGTTTTGTTCATCGTTAATCACAATATTAATAAGACTATATTATTCATGATAATGACATTAAAAGTTTAATGATAAATGTTAGGTTGATCAACCAAAACATAAAACTAGTGCATTCATAAAAATATTAATATGTGAAAAGAATACCTATTCATTTATTTATCTTCAAAAACAATAAATCAATACTCCATCGATAAGTGTCATCCTTTCTCATGGATTTGTTTTAATGACTATTTTATTTGTTACCATCATAAGAGAATGCTTTACTCTAAAAGCTTGTCTAAAATATGATGAGAAAAAGTTGAGAATTTGAGAAAGGAAGAATAATGATTTCATATTAGTAAGGATATAATAAGAAAAGACATTTATATCCTTACTAATATCAAATTAATAAGAAAAATAAACTATTTACTCTTAAGAAAATACTTGAAACTTATAAATAGAAGATAACATCAGATTATACATTTGAAAAACTTTTTTAAATAAAAGTTTAACATAAATACATTCCTAAAAGTGAATGTCCTCTTTGTTAGTTAAGGTAGAATAACTCTTTGATAAAATATGTATGAACTTTATGATAGAGTTTCTTATACATCTAAAATTGAGAATATATATATATATATATATATATATATATATATATATATATATTTATATATATATATAAAAAATATAATATATATATATATATATATATATATATATATATATATATATTCCTTCATAAATAGATATGTAGTGGGTTATGTAATAATAATTTTTAGTAAAAGAATTGGTTGATTTTATTTAATAAAATATATGTTTCAATAAACATAATGTTCAATAAAATTAAAAATGAAATTTATACTCAAAGGTTCCTGTCCTTGTAGACTACATATATGGTGCATTAAGGTGCAAAACTGTTTTTAAATCTAGTATTAAAAATAGAATAGATTAAGGAATTTAATTACAAGATTTAATTAGGCATAATCTAAAATTTAGGTGCACAAAGTAGTAGATGTAACTCAATCAACTTAATTTGCTTTTGGTCAAGAACTTTTCAAATTTATAAGACTTTTAAATATATTAAATTTAAATTAATATTACTTTAAAATTTTTTGATTTTAAATATTTTTTTATAAGTCAATTTAAATGTATTGAATTTTAATTTTTTAATTTTCATAAGACACATTAATTACCATTAAGTAACGTCAGTTGAAAACTTTTTTATTCAACATTTACAAATATTAAAAATAAATTATTAAAAAATAGTAATTTTCTTGTCAATTATAAAAAAATGTAATCAGACATTTGAAGAAAAATCATGACCAATAAGAATAGAAAAAACAATCATGCCAGATATTAACAAAAAAATTATCTAGTTCACCTCAAGAAAGTTACATCTTGATATACAGGAAAATCCTGGTTAATATCAAATATGAAATAACAGCAGTTTAAAAAAAAAATTATAACAATTTAAATAAATTATGTATCAACAAAGAAAGATTAATCAACTAGTCATTTCAATAATATTTCATTCTTAGTCATGTTGACCATTCTCACACCAAATTCAAATTGTGGAGAATGTGAAAAAAATATACATAGGTACGAAGAATCCAAATTCTTACTTTTTAAATGAAATATAAAAGTTTATATATTTTTAAAATAATTCAATTAATTTCATAAATTCTTAAATTTTAATTTCTTTTAAAATCTTTTATCCAAATAACACAATTTAAAGTAAAGTATTTCAAATTCTCCTTACAAATAAATTATTTTGTTAGAATTTCCCACCGCATTTTAGCATCATTATTCATTATAAAAAAAAAAATTTTTTTATATGTTAACAATGTCTTTATCAGATGCCTATTCAAATTATTCTGAATGCGAAATAAATTAGATGAAATTACAATCATGTCCTCCATTGTAGGTATCTCCTGTTTCTACTATGAATATCTAAGAATTAGCATTCAGAAAATGATTAGAGTACAATAGCATGCAAATGTATTATTCATTATATATTTCTGTGAGTCACGAGAACTACGTGAGAGTAGATACTGATGGGTCCTGACTCTCGTGAAAAGGCACCAATGAAGTATGTTTGCATCCGTTGGCACTGTCATTTTTTCAGAAATTCTCATGCACAATTCAATAATTTTAGGTTGTCTATATATGCTGTTCCTTTTGTAGTAAATGACAAAAACCATTGAAAGAAAATATAAAGCGCTCTTCAGGCAAAGATTCGGTGAGAAAATATAATACCAATAACAAACAAGTCTAAATTCCACAAGATATTGACATATCACTAAATTGTAAATGATAGATGATTACAGGAGAGATACAACACTAATGAGATCTAAGTTTAACTATATAAGTTATTGACACTAATTTTTATTCAAAATCTTAAAATAATGGATTTATGAGTTTTTATTCTTATATGATGTTCAACTTTTTTATTTTTACTCAATATAGGACTTAAACTCACACTTAAATTCCTGTTAATATTTATTGACTATTGACTCTTAAATTTAATGATAACGTAATCTTAATTAAAGGTTTGACCCTGGTGCTCCAGAATATGAAAAATAGATTTTAGAATAGGTCTCAATACTCCGATGTATCATTCTTTAGCTTCAACTAAAAGATTTCTCAATGAAAAAAAAATTTCAACTAAAAGATAATCTTCGACACAAACCATGGTTTTGTGTCGTAATCTAAGGAATAAAGGATACTCGTTTATATCACAAACCTGCTACAGTCATGTCATTAAGAAAGTTCTTCACCAAGCAACATTTCAGCAGTGACTATTTTCTGGATAATTTCTCAAAATATTAAACTTTTTTACTTATTCTAATGTATTTAAACAAAATAATTTATTTTTTTATTTCATTAAGAAAATTATCTAAATATACCTTTTATTTTTATTTCTTATTTCTATTGCCATAAAATGATAATACAACTAATTATTAAGGTTTTTATTAACCGTACTTTTCCAGAGCATTTGTTGACACCACAACACACTCTCGTGGGATGTGTGTTTGTTTTCAATTCATCATTTCATCGGTGCATGTTTGTTATTATTTTGTTAAAATTTATTTTAGCAAAAACAATTTACTATAAATAAAATCTGTTATTACTTAAATTTAAACTATACTATACATATTTTATTAAAAGGTGTATAACAATCTCTAAAATTAATTTTATTTATAAACAAAAGTTATATAACCAACAAGAAAAAAAAAAATAGAACAATCATGTTGAATTGCCCGGAACACAGAATTTTATTCTTTATCCTGTTGAAGGTTGTAGATTGTGAAAAAAAAAAGGATGTTTATAATTAAAGTGATTTACATGACACTATGGTCCAAGTTAATGACGAAAACCATAATCATATCTAAACTAAACTTTAACTAAACTTTTTACACCCATGCATCATACCTGGTAGTAATAATTTAGCAAGATAAAAATAAAAATGGAACCATTGATTAAGCATGTACTACAGAATATGACAATTTTCTTTTCACATCTTGGTGATGCAAGATATGGCCATGCTACTACTGAATTAAGAAATTTGGGTTTGTTTGGAGCAGAAAAAGAGCATGCAAGTCCATGTCCCACACCGAACAGAGTAAAGATAAAAGCATTTGAATTAGCCATGACGTCTCTTACCTATGGGATTCCCCAAAATGAAAAAGTCAGAAAAAGATAATTTCAGATTTGAAGGCTTTATTCCCTAATGGCAAACACCATCCGCATAAATAAACACATAAGGGTCCCTTTGGCTCCTCCAAAGTAACCCAATAATAATTTTTCTTGAACCAACTAATCAATTTTCCTCTCTCATTTCTACAGTGTCGTTTCCTTTCTCTATTTCCCATGCATTCCTAATGCAACAAAACAAAACAAAAAATATGCACACTCTTATTTTATTTTATTCTGACACCATTGCTTTTGCCTTTGCTTAGGGTACATACAGTTGTCCCTCTCCCTTGTGCTATGCAAGTTCCAATGGAGATTTTCAAGTGCTTCTACATCAATCTTCTTGCTACCTTCATGGTATCAGCAGTTCTAGCAATCGACCCTTACTCAGAAGCACTCCTCAGCCTAAAAAATGAACTTGTAGATCATGATAACAGCTTGAGCAACTGGGTGGTACCCTCACCAGGAAAATTAACTGGGAAATACTATGTGTGTTCTTGGTCAGGTGTCAAGTGTGACAATGACTCAACCACTGTAACTTCTATAGACCTTTCCATGAAGAAACTCGGAGGTGTATTCTCAGGGAAGCAATTCAGCATCTTCACAAACCTCACTAATCTCAACCTCAGCTACAATTTCTTCTCAGGGAACCTTCCGCCGGAGATTTTCAACCTCACAAGCCTCACAAGCTTGGATATCAGCAGAAACAACTTCTCTGGTTCCTTCCCTGGTGGAATTACCAGGCTCCAAAATTTGGTTGTGCTTGATGCCTTTAGCAACAGTTTTTCAGGGTCATTGCCTGCTGAATTTTCAGAGCTGGCAAACCTTAAAGTTCTCAATCTTGCCGGGAGCTACTTCAGAAACTCAATTCCTTCTGAATATGGTTCTTTCAAAAGCCTTCAGTTTCTTCATCTTGCTGGAAATTCTCTTTCAGGAAGTATACCTCCAGAACTGGGTAACCTCAAAACAGTGACCCATATGGAGATTGGGTACAACCTATACCAGAGTTTCATTCCACCTGAACTAGGTAACATGAGTCAGCTTCAGTATCTTGACATAGCAGGAGCAAATCTATCAGGTCATATACCAAAGCAACTCTCCAACCTCACCAGTTTGCAATCACTTTTCCTGTTCAGAAACCAGCTCACAGGAACAGTGCCGAGTGAGCTCAGTAACATTGAATCCCTCGCAGATTTAGATCTCTCTGATAACTTCCTCTCAGGCTCCATTCCCGAAAGCTTCTCAGCGCTAAAGAACCTAAGATTACTCAGTCTCATGTACAATGACATGAGTGGCATTGTTCCTGAAGGAATTGCTCAACTCCAATCCTTGGAAACTCTTCTCATCTGGAACAATCGCTTCTCTGGGTCACTTCCTCAGAGCTTAGGGAGGAACTCCAAACTCAAGTGGGTGGATGCTTCCACAAACAGTTTAGTTGGAAGCATACCACCTGATATCTGTGTGAGTGGAGTACTATTTAAGCTAATTCTGTTTTCAAACAAATTCACAGGTCATCTCTCATCAATCTCCAATTGTTCTTCACTCGTTCGCCTTCGCCTAGAAGATAATTCTTTTTCAGGAGAAATCGCTTTGAAATTCACCCATCTTCCTCATATCTTATACGTCGATCTCTCCAGGAACAACTTTGTTGGTGGCATTCCCTCGGATATTTCTCAAGCCACTCAACTGGAGTATTTTAATGTCTCTTATAATCTCCAATTAGGAGGTACCATCCCTGCAAAAACGTGGTCTTTGCCCCAACTTCAAAACTTTTCAGCATCTTCTTGTGGTATTTCTGGTGATCTTCCACTATTTGAGTCCTGCAAATCGATTTCAGTTATTGATCTAGATAACAATAACTTATCTGGGGTCATCCCAAACAGTGCTTCCAAATGTCGAGCTCTTGAGAAAATCAACCTATCCCACAATAGCTTAACAGGTCATATACCTGATGAGCTTGCAAGTGTTCCTGTTCTTGTTGTGGTGGACCTATCAAACAACAACTTCAATGGCCTCATACCTGCCCAGTTTGGTAGTTCTTCAAGTTTGCAACTTCTGAATGTGTCTTTTAACAATATCTCCGGTTCAATACCCACGGGAAAGACATTCAAATTGATGGGAAAAAGTGCATTTATCGGAAATTCAGAGCTATGTGGAGCACCCCTGAGATCATGTTCTGATTCAGATGGAATATTGGGCAGAAAAGGCACATGGAAGATTACACATATTGTGCTACTCTCTGTAGGGTTGCTAATAGTTCTTCTGGGACTAACTTTTGGAGTACTTTATTTGAGAAGGGGGATAAAAAGTCAATGGAAGATGGTATCATTCGTGGGTCTCCCTCAATTCACAGCAAATGATGTCTTGACGAGCCTCACTGCAACAAAACCAACAGAAGTTACATCACCATCACTAGCAGTTACAAAGGTTGTTCTTCCGACAGGAATAACAGTTTTGGTGAAGAAGATGGAATGGGAAACTAGGAGCATCAAGGTTGTGTCAGAATTCATAACGAGACTGGGAAATTCAAGGCACAAGAATTTAATCAGACTATTGGGGTTTTGCCACAACCAGCATTTAGTCTATCTTTTGTATGATTACTTGCCCAATGGGAATTTGGCTGAGAAAATGGAAATCAAATGGGATTGGGCAGCAAAATTCAGAACAGTTGTTGGAATTGCAAGGGGTCTCTGCTTTCTTCACCATGAATGTTACCCAGCAATACCCCACGGAGACTTGAAGCCCAGCAACGTTGTATTTGACGAAAACATGGAACCCCATTTGGCAGAATTTGGGTTCAAACAGGTTTTGAGGTTGAGCAAAGGCTCATCACCCACCATAACCAAGTGGGAAGCAGGTATGATAAACAAGACTGTTGTTGTTTATAACATTTTCTTAAACTGTAGTACAATACAACTTAGGATAATTAGTTGTGATTGCAAGAAAATTAAACTAAGTTATGTTCCTTCCCTTGGTGACAGAATACGATGCTGCCACAAAAGAAGAACTGCGAATGGATATCTACAATTTTGGGGAGATGATTCTGGAAATTTTAAGCGGCGGAAGGTTGAGAAATGCAGGAACCAGTATACAGAGCAAACCATGGGAGGATCTCTTGAGAGAAATTTATAATGAGAATGAAGCAAACTCCGGAAGTTCATTGCAAGAGATTAAACTGGTTCTTGAGGTTGCTTTGTTTTGCACCAGAAGCAGGTCATCTGAACAGCCATCAATGGAAGATGTTGTGAAGCATCTGTCAGGGCTAAAGCATATAGATGATGGCAGAAGTTGGAAAGAAGGGCAATAAAATTTCATGTTCAAAACCATTCGAAAAACATAGTAATTGCTTTTAGATAACAAGTTTGCACGTATGTAATTAAAGGAGTTTGCAGCTTGTATAATACATATTTTCATTGTTTCAGTGTGCTACACATTTCTGTCCCACTCTCACCCATTCTGCTTCATTAAACATTTTTTATTTGACATGGAATTCATAATGTTGAGTGTCATCATCTTCTATCGCCATGTTATTTTATTAAATCTCTTACTTCTTATCTATTGTCATTATATTTTGCTACTAGTCACTACTATATTGTTTAAACAAAATATCTTCGTGCTTCGGTTAATGAATAATATTTGCCGAATAACTTTGGTAATCAAATAGGTGAAGTTGCATGTTATTGTCGATTGTGGTGGTACTTTGTATATAGGAAATGGTAACTTTGCAAAGTTAATAATTTTGTATATAGTAGAATATATTAAATTTTAGTAAAGTTTACAATTGTTTATGTATTAAATTATTATGATTTTATTTGGAATTCTCTCGTTAAAAATTGATTTTAATATACAGAATTTTTAAAAATACTTTCTATGACCGGTTGAAGTTAAATTAGAGAATTACTTCTTATGACAGGTGTAACATTATGTATCATAATAGAAAATAACACATTTTATACCGTTAAGTTTCTAAAAAAGAATTTGACCGTTATAAAAAGTTAAGTTTGTAATCTGTAATTCATGATAACAAATTATAGTTTAATTCCAAATTTATTCTTACATTGATTTAATGAATACATAATTTCACCAATAAACATTTTAACGGTGAAGCATCTCTTCGTTCGTACATGATGCAAAAATACTACCCTTTATTTGATAGAAAAAAAGGTGAAACCACATTACACCATGCATAGAGACGTCTGAATGCCACGCGAATATACTTGTTAACATTTTTAGGATTACAAGTAATTTAGTAAGGAATATAAAAACAGATTAATATCAATAAATGGTGTTTTAATTATGACGCTAAATAAAATCAAATTTGAATTTCTTACATCTAAACTCTAAACCTTGAGAATGTGACATTAAGAACTTCAATAACTCCATCAAAGCTACCAAACCTGGAACTCACCACATCAACCTCCACTCCAAGCCTCTGGGCCCCAGCGGCAGTAACAGGCCCATGGGCTGCAACAACCAATCTTGGGCACCTCCGTCTCAAGTCCGCAAAGCCCAGCCCAAACTCCTTCAAGCTCTGGAGCAGGCCCTCAACCTCAGCAGTACTGGTGAACACCAGCGCATCCAATCCTCCCTCCTCGCTCGCCGTCACAATGCCCTCCGCGCACCGGGGACCGGCCCACCTCGTCTCGTAAGCCTCCACTCGAACAGGGACCCACCGGCCGCGCCGAAGCTCTTGGAGGAAACCCGGCACCACCGGCGGTTCATTCACGCCGATGACCCGTGGGACCGGACACAACACCCTCCGGCCGCGTCCGTCCCCGAGGGCCGCCGCCAGGGCGGTGGGCGTGGCGGTGGGCGGCACCAGGACGCAGAGTCGGTTGGAGTTGGTGCAGAATGCGGAGAGGAATTGGGCGTCGATGAGGTCGGCGTCTTTGCCGAGGGCGGCGAGGGTGAAGGTGGGGCCCTCCGGAGGGAGCGGAGGATGAGAGAGAGAGGTGGCAGCTTGGAGGAGGGCTTGGATTGCGGTTCGGGAAGTGAAGGCGATGGCAGAGAAGGGGCGGAGGGAGTGAGGGGATAGGAAGGGGGCGAGGGTGGAGGGAAGGGGTTGGATCAGGAGCGTGGGGCACCACAGGGGAGTGTAGCCGCTCAGGCTCAGTAGGTTGGAGAGTCTCGCCGCGTAGTTCGGCGGCGTTGTGAATGCTACGGTCGGGTTCTGGAGGCTCATCACGCTTGTTTGCATATTCAGATGTTACCTGCGACTGGCGTTTGATTCAGACAAGGATTGATTTATTGGCGACACACCTTTGAGCCAGATATGATGAACTTGTGATGGAATGGAACACATGAAAGGCTTTTCTTGTTACATCTATACTTGACACCTCACCAGGTGCTCCTAAGACTAACTTATTTCACTTATTGTCTATTTTATTACCAGTTTTTATTTTCATTAAAGTAACTATTAAACAACCCAAAGAAATCACCAATTTGCATCCAATCAACATTGCAAGTTCAATTCAAGTCATGAAGTCACCAATACCAGAATTTTTATTCTATCAAGTTTCAGAACTACACAAATCCAAGACACAAAACACAACACAACACTAAAACACACGCGGACACCTTACTAGATTAATGTGGTATACTTCAATAACACTTAAGGGAATTTACAATAGGATAACCTATTTTTTTGTCTCCAACGGTGACCTAATAAAGCCTCGCGGACCGGAAGTATTCCCCTTTCGCCTTCGATGTTATCTTCATTCGCTTGCACCCAAGGATCATCATGCTCTTGAAAAAGATAAATCAGATCATTCGCTGGTCGAGACCATGCAATCAGATCAAACGATCAAACCATCCAAGTGAGGTCTCACGTGCACTCAATCGACGCCGAAATCTACCAATACGATCAATCAATCCATCATCACCGTCTCAGAGCGAGGAACCCCGGAACCGGAACAGAACTCGGATCCGGACCCAACCGGTTCGTGGATCCCAAATCCAGATCAAAACCATCATCGCTGGAACGAGTGTTCACGGGGCTCAGCTTCTCGCCTCTCTTGAGGATCTTGACTTGGCCCATGACGAGGTTTGTATCGTGGGCCTTCACCACCATCCCGGAGTGATCACCGACGTAGAGCCTCCGGCGGCGAGTCTCGTACGGCATGGGGTTGGGATTAGGGTTTTCTTGTGATCTAATGGAAGATGAATTAAGGGACAAAGCATCGCGGCCTTGAAGACAATCGTGGGAGCGCAGAAGAAGAGAAGTTCCCATATTTGCAAAATCAAGAAACCAAACCGTTTCTTCAAGAAAAGAAAAAACTGAGTCTAATGGTCACGAATGCTAATGTCATGTATATATACCAAATCACTAGGGTTGATTTACCGGCCTTATTCCAGTTTCAATAACTCTATCAATGGAATAAAAACATTTCCAGAATAAGTTAACTTTTCTATATATTTTTTTAATTCACTCCAACTCAATTTATTGTTTCAGCAATAAATTAGATAATTAAAATAAATTAAAATACATGTGTATTTTTAATAATTTTATTATCAAAATATGCATAATTATGGAAGAATAATATATAAAATAGTAAAATAATATAATTATATATATATATATATATATATATATATAATTCTGTAGGAATAGTGATTAAAAAATTGAATTTAACCAATAATTTTCTTTCTATATATTTTTTAATTAATTTTTATTTTTAAAAGATTTATCACGTGATATATGATATTTCTAAATAATATCGGCGTTGACTCTTTAAAAAAATGGGAGGGTTGTTTTGAAAAAATTAATTGATAATTATTTTAAAAAGAAAATATATTTAGTACTTCTAAAATAAAGAGAAAACATTTCAATTAAATAAATAATTTATTATTTTTGTTTCTTAACTAGTTATAAAATTGGATCTAAATATATGTTGGTGTTTATTTGTGTGTTTATTAAGAGAGATTAGAGGTTGAGAAAAGAAATATTAAATATTTTTAAGTTTATAAATTAAGTTTTAAATATAATTAATGTGAAAAATGATTTATAGGTTTAGAAAACAAACATGTATGTATAAATATAAATAATTAACTTTGTAAAAGATAAGTTTCTGCAAAAGTATAGAATAAACTTTCTAAACATATAAAAGTGGTATAAAAAATATATAGAGTAAACCCTTAAATATACAAATGTGTAGAAATTGGTGTTTTGTACATCTCATATGTTACTTCGTAATATTTTTATTATTTTTTTATTTTTTAAAGTTTGTTGGACAAGTTTTAAGGCATTCTTATATCACGTCCCACGTGTCAATTTCAGTATTACATAGCAGTATTTTGTATTCAATTTAATTTTTGTATTTAAAATTTTGATTCAATTGAATCTCAATTTTTGTTTAGATGAAACAATGTTATTCCTCTAAGATGTGAACAAATTAATAATTAATCCTATTACAATGTATATATATACACTAAAATATTTTTTTGGAATTTATATATCAAATAACTCCACCTAAATATTAAAATTATTTTTTTTATATTTTTTATTTTAATAAAAAAATTCTTATTTAAAATATATAAATTTTTTAAATATTAAAAATGTAATTGTAAATCTACACTTGTAATATTAAAATTTTAATATTTGAAATACAGTTTTTTAAACGAAAGAAAATAATTTTTTTTAGATTATTTCAAAGTAAAATTCTTTAGTTAGAGGAATGTACAATTTTTTAAATTATTTCAAATACAATTTTTAAACAAAGGGAAATAAAGTTTTTTAAATTATTTCAAATATTAAAAAATAAAATTGCAAGTGTCACTCTACATTTACCGTTTTAGTATTTTAAAAACTTTATATCTTTAAAATAGGTATTTTTTAAAATGTAAATTAAAAAATAAAATTAATTTGAACATTTAAGTGAATGATTTTATATATAAATTCTTCTGTTATGTATATATAAATTGTAATTAATCTTAATTACTAATATAGTTTTATTATTAAAATGGACAACATTGTTTCATTTTAAAAAATAATTAAAATTTACTTTAAGTCAAAATTATAAATATAAAAACTCAATTCAATATAAGACACGATCACATAGTACGTGACACGTGACATTGACACCTAAGAATAAATATGTGACATTAACATTACCACGTTGTACAATCATTATTTGACATGTTGCAAGAAAAACTAAACAAATAAAAAATACTACATGTGACATGTAAAAAATAATGATCATTTTTTATGAAAATGACATAATTAAATTGTTTAAAAAAGAAGACTTAATTAAAGGAAAAAGAAAAACAAGGAAACCATCGAAACGAAAATTAGGAATTTTAGCCTATATATTATATAAATACCTTATTTATCTTTTTATTTTTTTTTAACTTCATCTTATTTTAAATAGAGTGGAAATGGTTAAGGGTTACCCATATTTCGATCTACTCTAACATCCTGATTAAAGGGTAGTGTAAAACTATTTCAGATTTGTGTGCACGACCTTTAAACTTTTTGTATCAGAGATTCTTCTGTGGTGTAATAATATCTACTTAATTGTTTATCCACTATTTTCATTTTGAACAGACAAGAGAGCTCCTTAGTAAATCATAATTTTTATTGATAAACATTCTAACATGAATCCTGCTCAACGTTTATGTGTAGCAATTGAAATAGTAACATCAGTCGACGCATATCCTTTTCCAGAACCAGTGCTTCCTCCACATAAAAGACATCTCTTCAATGGGAATCCCCTTGGTTTCAGGTAGGAACAGATAAACAAAAATGGTCATGATGGTAATCCACCCAGCAAAGAAGAGGAAGATCCCAAACTTGAATGAGCAGAGAAGAGCAAGAAAGGCCTGTGCAATTATGAAAGTGAACAGAAGATTTACTGCAACTGTGATCCCTTGCCCTGCTGACCTGATTTCCAATGGAAATATCTCACTAGGCACTGTCCACCCAAGTGGACCCCATGACCACCCAAAAGCAACAACAAACAGACAAATCACCACAACCACCAAAATTGAAAACCCTTTTGACAGTTCTTGGTCTGCTCCAAACTTCACCCCTAAAATAATGGCCACTATAACCTGCTCATAACAAGAGTGAAAGTAAGATACTAAACATTTCATCATAAACAAACACTTTGTAGTTCTAAAGTGAAATTGGATAGCATTTGCATGATAAATATCAATTTATAAGTTTGTTCTGTGAGATTGATTGAGTTAAACTTATAATATATTAGTGTTTTTTGGTGTGGCTAGTTGCATGGATATACTAAACATGATTAGAACTTTTATGAGACAGTTTTTCTAACCTGGCATGTGATCATTTGTGCTCCGCCACTGACAAGAAGAACTCTCCTGCCCAATTTATCCACTGTTGCTATGGAAATGAATGTTGAACCAGCAAGAACTCCACCGGTCAAGGCTGAAGAGATGAGTGAAGCATCTCCTCCAAATCCCATGCTTTGAAACAACACCGGAGCATAGAAGAGAATGGAGTTTATGCCAGTGAGAATCTGAAAGGTGGGCATGAATATTGCCATCACCAACTCTGGTCTGTACCTTCTTTCAAGGATGTTACGAAAAGGATGCTTTATTGAGTTTGCCAACTCGCTTGCATCAACCATGTCTTGGAACTCAGCATCAACCTCGTTGGTTCCTCTGATTCTTTCTAGCAGCTTCCTTCCTTTCTCCATCAATCCTCGTTCGATTAAGCTGTTTGGAGTGTCGGGAAGAAATATCCCTCCCACTGTCATCAAAAGAGCTGGTACTGCGGCCAAGCCCAGAGACAGCCTCCAACCCCAAGGCCTGATCTTTTGTGTTCCATAATTCACCATGTTAGCTGTGAAAATCCCCAGAGTGGTTGCAACTTGAAACAACATGTTCAGACCACCTCGAAGGTGTGTTGGTGCCATCTCTGACAAATAAAGCGGAATAGCCTTCAAAACAATAACCACGAAGACAAGTTTTCAACTTTCAAATTATAACTGGATCATCTTCTCTACACAGACTCTTTCATATACTCTTTCAATCACATTACTAACTTTTCCCATGTGAATTTTATGAACACATTACAACATTTAACTTGATGTTCTTAACACTCACCTTTCAAAGCATTGGATACTTGTTGGGGGTAATCAAAAGCTTGGCTTTTTAAACCAGGGAAAAAAGTTGGTTTCTCCTTTCGCATAAAGATCCTAACTTATTTCACCTAAGAAAACAAAAGTTTGTTCCTGAATAAGGATTGGTCATAGAGTTAAGAAATACGGTACTACCTGATTTCCAAATCCAATGCCAAAACCAAGCATGACCCGGCCTAATATCAGCATTATGAGGTTCACAGCTGAAGCATTGAGGGCTGATCCAATCAGAAAACTGATACCACCACCTATGATACTTGCTCGACGACCATACTTTCTTGTCACAGGAGATGCCATCAAGGATGCAATTAAACCAGCAATGTACAGAGAAGAGGTAAATGCAGCAAGACCCTGATTGTCGTACTTGCAGTAGTTATTTTCATGTGCATGCAATTTCTGTCTGTACACTGCAGGGAAGAACTCTTTAAGGAAGTCATCCATGGATGTAACACCACCTATTAACCATAAAACATGCATCAGAAAATTTCTCAACTTCAAAGGTTCTGAGGCAAAAGAAAATGAGAGAGATGGGTAACAGTAATAAACTACAATATATGTTCTGCATTAACTTAACTTAATGCTCTTATTTATGAGCAATCACGCAGTTTACTAGTATTACTACTACATGCTCAATTACACTAATGATTAGAGTAAAACATAAAGTTAAGGATACAGATCAAGAAAGATCCTCTAAGATAATCTAGGTACTGTTTATTATTATCTAACAACACGGTAGCAATTTTAAGTTCCCCCATTTTCTGTTCCTCACAACATGAGTTCTCAAGCACAAGAATAATCCAATCTGTGTTCTTGAGCATATTTTAAAATATGGGTTTCATAAGGTAAGTCTTACACTGTAGAAATAAAAAAAGTTAAAAGTCATATAAAGAAAATGACCCATAAAAACGATGCTTAAGGTTTTGGATTAGTTTGTTTTGGTGATCATTTCATTTGAGAAAAATATTTTCTTTTTACTTTTCATTTCAATAGTAAAAGAATACATATTTTATGGTTTGTTTTTTCTTTTTCCACTGTTTCTTACTTAAACTTTTGAAAATAGCAGACAAAGTAAAGAACAAAGTGACACTTTTTATAATCTAAAAGTGATGACAGAATATAAGAAAGAAAACTTTTCCCCAAACAAAATGGAGTTGTTCACATTTTGTAAATATAAACGTTAACGAGGTTGGAAATGATTCCAAGGCACTAAGGCATCCACACAACCTATACATGAAGAAAGTATTTTATCGAGATCCAGTGTTTGGTGCAGTGCATTCAAGACAGTTCAGATTTTCATCTTTTTTTTGGGGACTTTGGTATTGCAATTTTGCAAATGACATGTTCAACCATGACTAATCCAAGTTGATTAGAGGGAATTTACTTAAGTCGGATTCAAAACCTTAAAAAAATAGCCCTTTGTCCATGAAGTGTAAATAATTAACTTCATTAGCACATATGAGGATAACTATCTCTGTTAACAAGCATAAGAGATGTAATGAGAATGATATGTTCAAAGAAAGTTTAAAATTAAGTGGGTTTTTTCTTTTCAATGATGGACATAATAAGAGTCTGAATTTGGAACTGAGGAGCCACAACTTCTCTGTTAAAACAGTAGATAGAACTTTATTCACAGAACATGTTATCTCAACAAGAATTGGCCAATAAGAAGGAAATTTGGGTATAACTTAATGTCTTTATCACTAGAGCTAAGGAATCTGAATTTGAGGTTTTGGAAAGACAGAAAACCACATGCAGTACCAGGAACCTTTTCTGATTGGGAATCACATCTTCTGGAAACACAGAAAGAGGGTCAAGATTGTACACAGAACACACCAAAATTTTCACACCGTGAATTTTATAGAGCAGAATATCTTGTCAGACATGCAATTCACAATTCACAGTTCAACACCTGTGTTGTTAGAGTTTTCTTCAGAGCAAGTTCTAACAGCACTATTAGGCATAAACAATAACCAAAACTCATCTGAATTTCATTCAGAGTAGGGATTGTGAAAGAACCTGAACACAGAAAATAAGAAAGCATGAAAGTATGAATTATGGAAGAACCTGAAATCCCAATATCATAGCCAAAGAGAGAACCCCCAGTGGCAGCAACAATGCAAGCGACGATGACATAAGGGGTGACTCTTCCCTTATACTGTTCTGCTCTCTCCTTGGTCACAGCACCAGTTGTGAAAGACCCACCTGCCATCTCCTCAATTCTCCTTTCTCAAACCACAACAACCTCAAACGACTGATTCCTTTGTCATTCTCGTACAGCTAAGAATTTATACAAGTCCTACCAACCCATTTGTTCAACCAAGTAGAAAACCATTCTGTTAGACATGTGATTGAAACTACATTAAATTTGTTGGAGAGATATAAATTTCATAATACATAAATAACATTATCTTATTATGGAATTAAATTATTTAATATGAATTAATTTTAAAATTTACTTCTTAATATGAATTATTTGTTAAACCATTCTTTATCTGTAATGACTCGATCAATCATAATGGATGAAGTTCTTATTTTCTTTTAGTATCTCAACCCAAACATTGAGAAGTGTGATTCTCCTTATTATATTTCTACCGGTATATGAATAATGATGTAACTAACATTGGGTTTGGTCCCGAGATTTTTATAGTTATTTGGTAAATATTAATTGACTAGTTGCGTTTGTATAAATGGAAGACTTGGTCTTTGCTTTCCCGACCTGCCTTTCTTATTTGTCAACCATTTTAAATCATTTAAAATAAGGAGAACTTTAACAACTGTCATAATGTTTAATTTTATCAATTTTTTATATTAAAAACTCAAATAATTAATTTTATTAATTAAAATAATATAAATTTACGTATAAAATTTTGTAAAGATAAAAATGTTTTTTAAAATTTCTAAACAATATTTCTTTGACAAAATAACTATTTTGGAATTTTTAAAATCTCTATTAAAATACAACAAAAAATATATATTTCTTACACTCGAAGAGTTTTTCGGTGAAAGTTCGAAAAAGTGATTAAATAAATTATTAATTAGAATTGTATATTATTTATAAGTATTTTTGTTTTTTAAATAAAGTAAAATTAGATTAATGATGATTAGGTCAAGATTTATTTAATATTACAATTAACTATACATTTTCGTAAAATTTAACACATGTTATTCTTAACTGGTATCCTTATCAGAACCCTTAAAATAATAATAATAAACTTAATTAGTGATTAATTCCTTGATTGGCTGGTTTGATCAAGGTCTTTTTATCCTTTGAAAACTTAGATAATATATTACAAAATAGTTATTGAAACTGTAAATTGATTATTGTTTTTAATGAAATATTAACTTTTAAAATTAATCTTTAAATTAATTAATGTTTAATTCAGTTAATAGATTTGAAAAAAGAATAAGACTCCTTTAAATAAATTGTCTTAAAAACTCATTTATTATTTACGTGTTTAAAGTGTAACGTTGTATTTATTTTATGAATACACTCCCTCAATTTAAAGTATATTCTTACTTTTAAACCAAACATTACTTTATTTGAAATAATTATTTGGTCTTCGATAAATTAATTTATTTATGGAAATAGATTATATATTTTAATAAAAGTATTTAAAAAATGTATTTGTAATGTATAAAAGAATCTTATTATAAGAAAAGGACGATTTTATGATAGTGTGTAACATTGTTTGAGTGATCTGAAAGTGTGTAAACATTTTATAAGTTTATACTAATTTGTATTGTGGGTTGAATGTGCACGTAACCATTGTTTTCTGAAACTCGATTTCAGTATCTTTGATTTCTCTTTGTGGGGTTGTTGTTGCAGTTTCATAACACTTTAATAATATCACACTTTGGTGCAATATTTCAGAGTTGGGTTTTTTCCACATATGTGTGTCACTGTGATACTGATAGAATCATATTCCGGAATATCTTGTTGAAAAAAAATAAAGAAAGAAAATAATGGGAGTGAAGTATAATAATGATAATGCTTTCATTTGCTATTAAAACCACGTTGACTTTTTACCATAGAAATCTTATTCGAAAAAATAAAATAAAAAATAAGTGAAATCTAAGAAATAATGATGAAGCACTATTTTTTTTTATGAAACGAGTTAAATCATTCATTATCAGTTCTATTCCATTTTTCTTAGAGTTGTCAAAACGGATAATCCAGCTCGACTTGACTCGATCTATCACGGATTGATGATTTAGTGAATCAATCTAAGTCAGCTCACTTTTTAGTGAATAAAAAAAAAATCGAACTGACGGCTTGACATGTTAAACGGGTTGGCTCACAAATTCACTTAATTAAAAAAATACAATTTTTTTTATATTTTTTTTAGTTAAAACTAAATTATAATTCTAATTAAAATCTAAATAAACTTTAATACAATCCAAATACAAACTAAAATAAAAAAAATACAAATTATTTATGTTTTGGCTAAAAAAAACAACCTAACATGACCCAAATGTAAAACCCAATTTAATAAAAAACACTTGTGTGACCCTTTTATCTGTGAGTTTGTGAGCCTTGGCTCACCATGGGTTCAACTCGGGTGAACCAGGTTCTAGATCGTGTCAAAATCAACCCGTATTAAAATTGATAAAAAAATTTCAACCCAACCCAGTTCAAACCCGTGATGAGCCAAGTTGACTCGCAGATTTTAATCCATTTTGACAGCTTTACCGATTATCCTATATTAAAAATAATATTATTAATAAAAAAATAATTGTTGTTTAATTATAATTATGTGCCATATGATTCAAATGTTGTCATCAACCCAGGACAATATCATGACAATATCATGTTGGCACAAACATATAGGCCATAACAGTCGGGCACATTTTAATTGTACTATATTCACAAAAGAAGTTAATACAACTGATAAAAAGATTAATGAATAAGATGAATTAGTAAAATCTTAAATTATCTAAGAAGGGTGTGAATTTAAGCTTAGAGTCAAATACATTAATATTTTATTTAGATAATAATATTTTATTTAGATAATAATATTTTATTAAGAAAAACTGGTGTCTAAGTAGGAGTTATTTGTAAATAGTAATGTCAAACTAACTTTTTTCTTATAATATTTCTCTACACACATAATAAATTAACATTTAAAGTGAAGTAGGGAGAGAATTATACAAACGTTCAAGTTTTATCCAACTTGTTGCGTATTTAATTTCTTATAGTCAAAATGTCTACATTTCCTGCTCAACTAATAAATAAGTGTATTTTAAGTCAAAACCAATGCAAATAATTGAGAAATTTCTACCCTTTGCACTTAATTCAAGGCAATTCTTTTTGCAAACAAGACATTACCAAGTCATTTCATTAACACAAAAAAACTTTTTAACATATGATATTTTCGACCTTTGACGTCTGCCCAAATACCGATGTCGTACAGGGTGACATCAAAATAATGTCAGAAAACAGAACAACGTCATTTAACATCGGGGCAGTAGGGGTCCGGCGTTATCCAACGTCGGGGCCAAAAGCAGCAGACATCAATTTTTGCGCTAAATGGAGCCAAAAAACAGAGCAATTTGACTTCTGTTGGGCTTGACAGACGTTAAATAACGTCGGTCATAGTAAGCTCAGACGTTAAATAACATCTGTCAGAGCACCACCAGACGTCAAAATGCTCTGTTTTTTTTTTTGAATTTGGTTGTTTTTACAACATTCCCACATCTGAAAATCAGCAAATTTCCAGAACAGTTTCATAATAATTTCAGCACAATTCTGGAGTTACAATTATATCTAATAACACTTAAGTTTCAACATATATTCTAAAATAATATACACAATTCCCATGAATCTTCTTGCTTGTTACACTAAACATTACAAATAAAATAAACACATATCAAAGTCATAAGTTGACATACAAAAATTAATAACTTTAAAATAAATGAGTTCTAAGCTTTGGATATAATACTTTAAGTTGTTGGCCTCTAGGCTTACCCACAATTCTAATGAAATTTTGGAAACATAAAACATATGTTAGTTTCTATAACTAAGTAGATACATAGGTTAGGATTGAAAAAAAGCAATACTTACTTTTGTAACATGTTTTTCGAAGCAGGTGGAATCTTCCTATGGCATAAATAAAACCATACAATTGTGCATTGTCTTGGAATAATGACACATAGTTGCCAATGATACCTATCATCAATCACAAGTACTTAGCATAAATAATTAATAATACTTCATAAAATATTACTAGCAAAAATACCTACGCATCAATGTATGGCGCAAAGTAGATCTCTCTATTTGACTCAACCATCCATGTTTGCAAATAAAGTTTGATGTGGTCATGTGAGTTTTTCGAAGGTTGAATGGTTTGAGGTTCAATGAATTCATAGACGGAAGATCGACCTTGATCCACAATGAATCCATAATAAATCTACATACATAAAATAAAAATTAATGCAACAATAATATTAAAAAATCAAATACAATTAGTCCAATTTTACAAATAACAATAAATATAATTTTATTTCGTAATTTTATAAATATT
>Ga0209589_1001188_pt1 | contig 41915 bp, 45 predicted proteins | sample CowpeawhiteBW_FD_187525 | JGI IMG/M metagenome (GOLD analysis project Ga0209589, IMG submission 187525) | Root nodule microbial communities of legume samples collected from California USA - Cow pea white BW (SPAdes) (version 2) | ecosystem: Host-associated > Plants > Roots > Nodule | place: USA...
ATATATATATATATATATATATATATATATATATATATATATATATATATATATATATATATATATATATATTTAGAATCATTTGCAAGATCAATCGGTCAGAATTATGCACATGATGGTTAGAAGTGACATTGAGTAGATTAAAAGTTAGGATTAATCTCAACTTATAGTTTTATTAGAAAAGTAAAATTCCATTCCAATTAATAAACGAGTATGATAACTTTTGATTACGATATACTTTATAGCAAGAAAAAGATGGAAAACCTTAATGTGATACTTGTAGATTAATCTTTTGGATTGAATTCTTTTTATGTGCCTAGCTGCTAAACTTTTGCTGTCAACTTCTTTAAACGAGAAGACAACGTTTTAGGAGTTCAATAACCTTAATGTGATTATTAATGCTCTACCTCAATAGATTAATATTGTAAATTGAATTTATATTGTGCACTCAAGTCTTAACAAAAACATCCTTTATGACAAGACACGATTAGGAGTAAATATACTAAACAACAATAAGTGAGCATTTATAGCTCATTTAATTATATATTATTGATTTGGTTGATATCCTATTGGGTTAAATCCAATGTACTTTATATTTGGACTTTGTCCAAACATAGAAAATCATTTTAATATTTATATATCAGTTTGATATTAATTTTCAAACTAATAACTGAATATACTTTATGATGCAGAGGTAGATACCTACTAGACAATTCCAAACTCATGTCACACTGTAAGAAAATCTTTATATACTAACTTTATTTAGTAATTAAAAATAGTTAAATATTATCGTGACAAATTTAAATATAAATTTACAAAACTAAAAATTATTAAGTACTAAAATAATTATAATTATAGATAAAAATTTATAATGGATCTCTAAATTAATTAGAAGGTTTTGGTTATAAAAAAAATAGTTCATAAGTTAGTCACAAATTAATTAAAGACCAATTTAGAAACAAATGTCCTTGATAAGCAAAACCTTGATAGTTAATAAGCATAACTTTTTATTTATAATGATATATGTTTTTGTAACCAATAACTTTTTCTTTTGTATATTTGTATTTAAATTGATCGTTATAGTAATTAATTATTTTTTATCACTAAAATTAATATTATATAGAAATTTTCTTATAATGTCATTAATTTTGTCAAATAAAATTATATACGGTAATAAATGAATGATTAATTCTTCTTCAGCGCCTTTTGTTCTATTTTCATATAAACCTGAATGGGCCTATGGCACATAGCCTGGACCTTGTTTAGGAGTGTTTAGGGTATGTTAATCTTCACAATATCCTAATGTGCTCTTAATGAGGGGTTGAGGTAATGTTTTCCACAATTATAGTAGGAAAATAAACACTTTTCTTAAACAAATATTAGTTAAAAGTATATAAAATACAGTTTGACAGAATATACTATTCATTATATTTTATATCATTCATTTTATTAAAAAAAAAAATAGACACCGCACCCATTAAAGAATTTCACTTACTCATATGTATGATTTAAGGTATTGAACTCACTCATTACATAATGTCAGATACTTTATGTGTGTGATTTAGTACTAGAAAATTTTTTATATTATTATTTATTTCTTTTTTTTTCAACTCTTAATAAGTATACGCTTTTCTTTAAACAAAAACCTATGCGTAAGCTTTTGAGTCAACCCAACAAAAACTATTAATAGGTAGTAAACATGCATGCTACTTTTATATTTGTTTATTCCTTTAAGAACTAAAATACAGTGGTTGATGCATTTTCATCCTCATATTTTGAGAATAAATTATTATATAATATATCATTTATTTTTATTTGAACTTATGTGATGTCCCATGTAATAAATATGCTTAATTAAATGAAATATCACACAAAGTAATTTAAAGAGCAACATTATTGAGTATAAATATCCTTCTTTACAGTTGTCCAAGATATTTGGAGAGAAAGTCTAAGCCACATCACGATGTCATTAACAAAACAAGATAAAAGTTAAACAATATCCAAAATACAAGGTAGTACATAGGCCACGACCTTAAAGAATACTCGGAGCAGGGACTCTAACCCAAGAATAACTATGCAGCGAAATTTCTATCACTCTGTTGACCATGAGGATTTCTCACATCTGCCCACATCAATAAATTGATGATCATCGAAAAAGGAGAAAACCACACATAGAACACACAAACGAACAAAAGGGTAAGCTAGAGTGAAAAATGTTTTGTCATACAATTGCATATACAATTTAAAAGACAAAGATACCAAAGCAACCAAGCATGTGATGACCAACAAGCAAGACTCTAAGATTCAATTATCCGGATACATATAATCAGTCGGATTCACTGGATGCTTGCACTTGTGGTGGCCTCTACTGCTCTACAGAACTATTGTCAATGGGTTTCACCCTACCACGCACAAGGTTAGCCATCAAACATCTAAGACCATTATCCTGTCAAAGACTAGGGCCTCCTGCTACTCTCACCACTTGAGTCAGTATGCTCTACATGAGACTAACTGACTCTTTAGAGTTTCAAAATAAAATCCTTACTTGAATCCTTACTAAATTATATAATGAGGCACCACTATGAATCCTTCATGAAATTACGTCCTAACCATGAGGCACCACCATGAGCTCCACTAAAAAGGATCATGGAATTATGTCTTGACCATGAGGCACCACCATGAGATCTCGCCACGAGATTCATGGAATTACGTCCTAAACCATACCAAAAATCATGTCTTACCAACCAACATAAAGTTATCATGCATACCAATCTACACAACCAACCATCCAATCATGTTCCATACGAAAGATCATATCAAACTCATTAATTCCAGCATGCAGAATCACTCAATTCATGCTTCAACATAATAATCCAATCAAACATGCGACCATCAATCAAGAACAGAGGAGAACACAGCACCTGAGCACGTTCTCGCCCAATTCTCGCTCAAGCTAGAAGGTCTCGCTCAGTCGAGAGGGTTCTCTCGCTCAAGCAAGCTCCTTTCGCTATGTGAGAGCTTGAAAAGTGGAACAGTGGTGCTTTCACGTTTTCTCGCTTAGGCGAGACCTCCTCGCTTAAGCAAAATTACTTCTCGCTCAAAAACTGGAGCTCGTCGCCTGAGCGACAGCTCGCGCAAGCACTTGGGAGGGTTTCTGATACTCTCACTTAGGCTAGACCCACTCGCTTGGGTGAGAATATCAAATTTCCTCCACTGTTCACGCAAGACAACACAAAGATTCATCTAGAGTAATACATAATATATGTTAATATCATTTTAAACACGATACAATCACCAAAAGCATGAAACAGAGTTGAAAAATAAGCAATATACATTAAAACGCAAAACCTTAGCTTCCCTTACCTGGACAGAGGAGAGCTAATAACACGAGCATACTACGAAGGAGTACCACAACTCCAGGAACAACTTGGTGAGCTAAAAAATAGTGGAACAGATTTAAGACGAGCTCACTACGGTGAACCCTAACTAAAATCACAAAAATATGACTAGAGGGGAGAGGTACGGGTTGAAAACCAACTTACGTGACGTAGGAACAGAGTTGAGCTAGCTTAAAGATGAAGGAGGTTCAAACCCTATCAGAGCTTCTGTTGAGGGAAAAAGGAGAGAGTAAGGTGGTTGTTTTTGCAAGTGATTGCAGAATGAGAGTGTTAGGGTTGTTTAGGGGTTTTGGACACCCTATGGACCAGTCTTAGGCCCAATAGATTACGACAGACCCTTACAACTTACATTTAAGACGTGTAAGAAAATAATCTATCTAATCTACACATAGCGTGTAAAAAATATAAAATGTTGGTTATTTTTAATTACTAATTATGCATTTTATGAAATATAAAATATTTAAACAGATTTTATTCTGAAAAATACTTTTAGAACAAATGTAATACTTTTTAAATTACTTTAGATTTGAAACTGATTTTGAGAAAATATCAATTTTAAAATTTATATGAAACCCATTAATAAACTTCTAAACTACCTTTTTAAATAATATTAATTTAAATTCAAAATTTTGTCTAACTATTATATTTAAATTTATAAAAGTCTAATTGGAATATTTTAGAAAATATAAATTTAATTCTATTTTAATCCATTTTTTTATTTAGATTCAAATTTTAAAACAAAATCAATCGGGATTGATTTATCGGTTTTTCTTGAGTCCTGTCTGCTGTAAAGACGGTTGTTTTAGATATCTATAGATGGGAGACTACGGTGGAGAACTTATATATGGATGTTAACATAGTTATCGTTAAAAATCTACTTTAAATCTAATTTAATTTTAAAAAATTGTAAAGTAAAATTTATATTTATTTATATATTGTAAAATTATTTTATTTTTAGTTAATGTTGGATTTCCAACCATTATTATAAACTTAATTAGCAGTCCAAGTTTGAACATTAAAATGTCGTTGTTTTAGATAATGAGGAAAAAGGTTTCTCACTTAAAGCAATTTGACCTAGTTGGAGCAGAATTTTTGACATAAAAAGTAGCTGTGTTGCAGTAAAAATGTAAAGGCCACTTGATTCAGCTTTCTTGTTCATGTGCAGTATCTTAGCTGGATATATGTAAGTTGTGTAAGAACCATTATTTATCGGTGTAGGCCACGTTGCATTTACAAGCAGTACCGCTGTCAAAAGTCATTGAAGATGTTCAGTTCAATATTCATAACCATGTGGTTCAAAGTTAACGCTAAAACATTCAGTGATTGGACATGCATAAGGCATATAAGTAATTCATATAATAAATAATTTACCTTTCACATCAAATAACTCTGTGAGTGAAGGTTGCTTAGTTGGCTCAAAGCATAAGACATGACATCTTAAAATCTCTAGTGTTACATGTTGGCTCGTTATTATATAGAAAAAAAGGCTTTATGTCAATTTTTCTAAAAATTAAAACAGTTCCCATAACGTCATCAATGTAGTTTATGTAGAAAAACCTTACAAAGGACGCTAACTGCCTTTTAAATGGACAACTTTTAAAAAAGTTATGGACGTTAGGAAGTGTCACTAAGGTGAAACGGACTTCATTAAGAGAAAGTGGTGTTAAGATGATATGATTTTAGTTTAATATATTTTTAAAATTAAAGTATATTAAAGTGAGTCAACTTTAGTTTAATGTATTTTAAGTTGAAGTTATATCAACAAAATCTATCAAAACTGAATTAAAATTGTACCATCAGAGTTAAAATAAACTTAATTAAAATTGTTTTATTTCAATTCGACTTCAACTTAAACTTAAAATGTTCTGTATTAAAATCGTGTCATCGTGACATGATTTTTTCACAATGAAATTATATTAAAATGAGATAATTTATCTAAATTCATGATTTTATAAACAATTGTTCCTTTTAATAAATTTAAAAGAAAAAAAATACACAATCTAGTGTAATAAAAAAACCTACATAATTACACCATTTCTTTATCTACTGGTACCAAAGGCATTTAATTTGTCAGAACAAAGACCACAACAAATGATGGCGAGCATTATATAAGGCACCTAACACTCTGGTTTTAGAATAGCATTCAGCATTGTTCTGGGTTTCTTGGAACAAAACAAGAAAATGGTTGTTTCTTCTAAATCTATATTTTTATGTTTGTTTTTCACCTTGAGCACTGTTGCTCCACAAGCTGAGGCACGGGCATTTTTTGTGTTTGGCGATTCGCTTGTGGATAATGGGAATAACAACTACCTAGCCACAACTGCACGTGCCGATTCATATCCTTATGGCATTGACTCTGCATCTCATAGAGCCTCTGGTCGTTTCTCCAATGGCCTCAACATGCCTGACCTTATCAGTTGAGTGCTCACCATATCTATAGTTGCTTTATTCTTCATATTTTGTTTTGGGATTTCAATTAAATTATCCTTATATATCTATATATTAATTTAGTTAAATATATTTGAAATTTTTAAATGCAAAATTAGAATTTATTTCTATTTTATACGTTTTGATTCTCAAATTTTAAAAATAAATGAATATAATTTTTTTAATCCAATAAAATTAAATTTTTGTACGTGTAAATGACAGTCAACATTTGAGTTAAAATATGTCAAATTATGTGAAAAGCTCAAACCGTCAATATGAAAAGTTGATTGATGCATCAAAAATAATTTAACACAAGAACTTTATTGGAAATTTGATAGCGAAACTATATCATAGTTTAAAATGTGAAAAACTAATTTTAGTTTAAATACTAAAAATATATTTAATTATTTTACTTGAAATTAAACCACGGGAGAATCTCTAAGAAAGCCATGTATATATGCATATATAAACCGTGTGATGCATGTATTTAGGTGAGAAAATTGGCTCAGAAGCCACATTACCATATTTGAGTCCACAGCTGAATGGTGAAAAGCTGCTTGTTGGTGCAAACTTTGCTTCTGCTGGAGTAGGAATTCTCAATGACACAGGATTTCAGTTTGTAAGTGAATTTCATCACATCCATACCTTACGCTGTGTTAACCAAATATTGTGAGTTCGAAGACTTAAATAAAATCTCGGTTCATGCTAGTTGGGAAAATATGATTACGTGAGAAAATCACGTTAAGGCTATCTATATTTGTCCAATGTAAATTAGTCATATATATGACATATGTGATCATTCAAGAGTTTTTAGGAATTTCCAAGGCTAGGGTTATCTTCCTTCTATTTGAAATTAAATCTATAATTTACTTGATTAATAAGAGAGTGCAATGAGAGCATTAAGCTATTATCTATCTAACAAGGTTGATTTTGCAGATAAACATTATCCGAATTACAGAACAATTGGCGTATTTCAGACAGTATCAGCAGAGGGTCGCTGCGCTAATTGGAGAAGAACAAACACGAGATTTAGTTAACAAAGCATTGGTTCTCATAACCTTAGGTGGCAACGATTTTGTCAACAACTATTTCTTGGTTCCTTTCTCTGCAAGATCTCGCGAATATGCTCTTCCAGACTACGTTGTCTTTCTCATATCAGAGTATCGTAAAATTCTTGCGGTATTTTCATCCTTCTACTCTTTCTACTCTGCTTGCGTTAATGCATGTCATTACTTTTTTTTTACAATGTTTTACACAATTTTACCATTAGTTGGACCAGCTAAACCGTACGAGTTTTAGTGAAAAATAAATAAAATAGGTTAAAAACAATGTGGTTTAGTTGTTCTGTTTTCTTGGAAAATTATTCATCAGCATGTAATTTACATTATTTTTGTTATTTTCAAAGAGAAAGAGAGAAATATAGTGTTTTGATAAAAAAAAAACATAAAATAAAAAGAAATTATAGTAGAAATTATTCTAGGACTGTATAGAAGTGGTTGCATAGTAGTATTATTCTTTGCCTATAAAAAAAATATTAGTATTACATTTTTTTTTTTTCTGAAATCATAATGCCTGCTCCTACCCCCTGACATGTGTGGTTGTGTAACAATAAAAGACATGGGATAACAATGGCTGAAAATATAGAGGAAGAAAAAGAAAAATTAATTGCATCAAGCGACTTAGAAAAATTTATGTTTGAGTGGCTGTATCCTCAACATTTTGCGGTTTTTCCTGTCACTTTGCCAAAAGAAGTATTAAATAATGACCAAGATTTTTTTTTCTACAAAATTGACAAAGTTTCCATAAATAAAATTAAAATGAATAAATATTTTATTTTTTAATCAAAATGAAATAATAAAATTGTACTTTCTTACTAAAATTTTGTTAAAATATTATGTTATTTGATAAGAATGTTGTAATGTCTTAGCAATATAAAAAAAGTGTATATCTTATTTGTTTGATAAGAATGGTCAGAAAAAGAAAACACTGAAATTTTACAATAGAATTGTGAAAGAAGATACATTTTACACGGGAGAAGATCCTATATCATGTTATGTTATGATAGGTGATGATGGAAATGTGGACATTGTGAGGCAAACATGATAAATGAGGCGATTAATTTGGTAGTTGAGAGCAGCATGCATTTTGGAAATTAAAATTAAAACCAACACGAATTATGTCACTGAAGATGCAGCATGAACTAAATGCGTGCTGTCCCTCTCTCACTCTACTATTCTGATTCTATTTATTGCGAGGGTTTTAAATTTGGGTAGTGGAGGCAGATGTATCTTTTATTTTAAGATTTGTAAATAATTTGATTAATGCAATCGATAAATGTTTTTGTAAAACCAAAATGCTTTTTTATTGTGATTAAATATTTATCACCTGTTCAGATTAAATAATTTAGTTAAATATAAATAATTAGGAAAATTATACTATAATTTTCAATTTTTTACTTTTATCATTTGCTCTTCCACATAATTTAGTATAAGTTATTGATTGTTTAAAAAAAAAAATATTAGTACGTTAATCAATAATCAAAATGATATCAAGTAAAGGACGAAAGTAAAAAGAAAAAAAAAATGAGAATCATGCTATCTTTATCCAAATAGTTATAAAATAGCGTCCAGAATTTGTGTTGTAAGAAGGAAATAAATGCATGATTAATACAGCACCTGTATGAGTTGGGAGCACGAAGGGTTCTGGTGACGGGAACTGGACCACTGGGTTGTGTGCCAGCAGAGTTGGCGATGCATAGCCGTAACGGAGAATGTGCGACAGAGCTGCAACGGGCCGTTAACTTGTTCAATCCTCAACTTGTTCAACTGCTGCAAGCTCTCAACACTGAAATTGGTTCCGACGTCTTCATTTCCGCAAACGCCTTCGCTATGCACTTGGATTTCGTCACTGACCCACAAGCATACGGTACGTTATTAACCTTCATTTCTCTTTTTCTTTTTTTTTTATACTTGCTTATCGTAGTTGATAATTAAAGAGAACATCAGTTATATTGCTTATCCTCAATTAGGAAGCATTTACTATCCTCTTTATATTGGTTTGATAAACAGGGTTTGTTACTTCAAAAGTTGCATGCTGTGGTCAAGGAGCATACAATGGAATAGGACTCTGCACTCCTGCTTCTAACTTGTGCCCCAACAGGAATCTCTATGCCTTTTGGGACGCTTTCCATCCCTCAGAGACAGCAAATAGATTGATTGTTGATAAATTCATGACAGGCTCTACTGACTACATGCACCCAATGAACCTTAGCACAATTATTGCTTTAGATTCTACCACCTAATGTACCATTACTATTGTTCCATCCTCATCTTTTCTTATATGCGCACCCAGATTCTACAACGTATTATTGTATTTTAAATTTCTTGAATGTTTAAAACTATGACACTGATTAATTGAGTAACATTTTTTATAGCAGTGCTCTAACTAGCAACTTCATATATCTGTAAACATAACAGGTATTAAAGAGTTCAAAACGAAAGGAGAATACATATAACGGTGTTAATATTATACATTCAACACAATACAATACAATATAAATAATATATGGAAGAGCTAAATCGGGAGTCCATCAATTCAGCATTAATTTGGATCGGGATTACTACAAATAATATATGTGCAGATAAAGTATTGTTATGAAATTTCTGAAAACTAAGTCGGTTTCATTTATTCTTTTTTGAGTTTTGATTTATGTTCATGCAGAGAACAAATAAGATCAGTTAGGCACAAGTATCACCTTATCCATATCCGCTATCTTTTCGGTTGGCTTCTCCCCCTTTGGCATATATCGGCTTGGACCCGGGAAGGGTTACCTGCAGAAGGGACTCCGACGCTCAAGTCAGTCAAAGCTCTCAAAAAGTCAAATCAAGTGATTAATGGAGTAATGAATGCGTACCTTTAATTCGTGGGGTCCATGTGTATTTATAGATTATTAATTATGTTTGCCCATTCCATGGGCTGGGCCTTAGTTTGGGCTATAGGTGGGCCTAGGCTTTGGCCCAGGCCCTTAGTCTCGACTGTTGCGGGCTTTAATTTCATTAAGTATACCAGGGTGGTCGGCATAGGCCGATTACCTCTTCGGCGGCTCGTGCCGCTATTCCTAATACGTGGTATTAGGCTGGTTTAGTGTCTTAGGTCACCGGTTTAGGCCGGTTAGGGTTAGGTCAGCCTAAGCTGGTTACCTGAATAACTTCGAGTGTAGATATGGTGGACGTTTATTATTATTACTTGGTCGAATTGGCTAGGTGTGGTACACCAGTCCCCCAGCCTTTGCCGATATAGGTATGTCGGTGAAGGATGATATGTGCGGATATGCCAGCGAAGCCGGTTAGGTGTGATACACCAGTCCCCTAGCCTTTAAGTGTGATGAACAGTGTTAAGGCTAAAGATGGGAAAAGGTAGGTAGTAGGTGAAAGGGTGTCAGAGGTCTAATCAAAGAGGGGTTTTTGTGCCGTCGTTTCTGATACTCATGGCCTTTGGGATGATTGTGTCGATTGGTATGGGCTGTAATTTTGGCGGGAAGAAGTTTTATCGTTTGGGATTCACACTTATAAATGTGGATTTCACGATGGGTTTATGTTTGTTGGTTCATTTGCGAGAATTTCAACTAGTTTAACTAGTTCCTAGTTCCTGCCGTCAACTTTTCAGAAAAAAGGTATGTCTAGTAGTAATGATAGTGTGTCGTTGTCTTCTTCCAGTAGTGAGAGTATGGAGTCCGGGAGGAGTATAGGTAGACATGTTGAAGAGGAGAGTACTAGCCCTGCGGCTATGGTGGGTAGAATTCCGATGGAGACGGTGACTGAGGTGCGAGAAGACCCTCTAGAAGAAATAGCAGAGAGTAATGGCCGGCCAAGGGCGGTTATGCATGGGTGGCTGTTGATGTTCGTAACCAATCGTCTTTGTTTCGGTGGTCTCGTCTACTGAATTCTTGGTTAAACTGTACCCCTGTTATCCGAAAGGTGTAAACCGGGGTATCGTTTCCTTGGAGCGGGTGAGCGCCATTGACCGCGTATGCCACGGGCAAGAAGGGGCGGCCGAGAAGTTCTTTTATATGTATATGTGTGTCATTTCTCCCAGTTGCATGTGAGGTTACCGTTGGACGACTTTACCATGGGGGTACTTCGTGAGCTCAACGTTGCACCTACATAGTTGCATCCGAACAGTTGGGCCTACATGCAAGCATTTCGTGTTTTGTGTCAATCATTATATCTACAACCTTCTCCTCGTGGATTTTTGTACTTTTATGACACTAGGTCCCGCCAGCTGACTACTTGGTTATCTTTGGTGAGCCGCCCTAGCATTAGTAGATTGGACGCGTTCTCACAAACCTTCAAGCATTTCAAGGACGGGTACTTTAAAGTTGTGGTGAAGGAGGAGGGCAGGTCCTATTTCCTTAATGTAGATAGGAGTACAAAATTCCCGTTTAGTTGGACGGGCAACCCTTCTCGGTATAAGGACATGGGCACCGACGAGTTGTCGGTGGTGGATAAAGAGGTGGTGGAGGTCTTGATGAAGTTTTCTGATAAGTTGCCCACTAAGGGTCTAGTTAGGGTTTATAATTCGGTTCACCCGATTATTGATATTGAAGGTATCTGTTTATGACTTAAACTATATTAATGTTTCTAAGTTAACTTAACCGGGTCTTTGTGCATTTTTGTAGGGCACATGGCTCAATCCGGGAAGAAGAACTTGACACTTTTCTAAGCATTGAGGAAGGAGATGGCCGCGAAGGCCAAAACAGCTGGGAACAGTGATGTTCCAAACTTACAAGAGTCACTGGTTGAGGTGCATGTGCATGGCGGCACTAAGAGGAAGGCTGAATTACCAGCTCGACCCGACAAAGGTAAAGATGTGAAGAAAGTTAGGGCGGCGCTGCTTGGGCCGGGGTCATCGAGTGGGGCGAAAGGGCCAGAATCCGGTTTGATTGAGCTGCCATAAACGTTTGTTAGGAAAGATATCGATATCAATCTTCCGGAGACAATCATCAACTCTATCGATAGTATGAAGCCGGATTATCTTGTGTGGACTATGGTGGAATTTGGAAGCAAGGCGTTGATTTTAAGTCGCCGAGTTGGATCTTTGTATCGTCGGGAAGTAAAGGAGGGAAACTGGGAAAAGGTGGAGGAGTTGCAGGGGAAGGTTGATAAGTTTGCGGAGGAGAGGGCGGCCTGGAAGAAAGAGAAGGAAAGTTGGAAGGACGAAAATAAAAGGTTGGGAACTTGGAAGGTTCGATGTTTGGATTCAGAGGGTAAGCTTAACAAGAGGATAACGGACCTAGAGTCGGACTATGACGATTTGAAGGAAAAATATGAGGGTGCTGAAGTGGAACTTGATGATTTGAAGGGTTGTATCATCCAAGAGCACATCAATGGGTTTCAAAAGGGATTGCGGCAGGCGGCCTTCTTTTATAAGGATGTTGATGCAGCTGACTCTAAGTTTGATGTAAACAAAGATGTTGTTGATGGGCAGCTCGTTAACGAAGCTGAGAGTAGCCAAAAGGAGGTGGAGAAGGAAGTGGCCGAGGAGGAGAAGGAAGCAGAGATTGCCGTGGAAGGTGGCAATGACAAGGCGGAATAGGAATTTTATTTTTTATGATTTGAAATGGTTATTGATCCTATGTCTGTAATAATTGGTACATTATGTCTGTGGTACTCCGTACATTACTTTGCTTTTCTTTTAATGTGATTAATGCTTTGCGTATGCCATCTTGTTTGTCGGATGTCAATAGTCGTGATGTTATGTTTGGCGAACTCGATTGTTTGTTGAGGGTGTTCGACCCTGATCGTTTACTTGTTGTAAGGGTGGGGAACGTAAACGAATTAATCAACAAATTAAGGGTGTTTGACTCAGGCTGCTTACTTGTGGTAAGGGTGGGGAACTTAAACGAACTAACCGACAAGTTAAGGGTGTTTGACCCAAGCCGCTTACTTGTGGTAAGGGTGGGGAACTTAAACGAATTAACCAACAAATTAAGGGTGTTCGACCCAGACCGCTTACTTGTGGTAAGGGTGGGGAACTTAAACGAATTAACCAACAAATTAAGGGTGTTCGACCCAGGCCGCTTACTTGTAGTAAGGGTTGAGAACTTAAACGAACTAATCAACAAATTAAGGGTGTTCGACCCAGACCGCTTATTTGTGGTAAGGGTGGGGAACTCAAACGAATTAACCAACAAGTTAAGGGTGTTCGACCCAAGCCTCTTACTTGTGGTAAGGGTAGGGAACTTGAACGAATATGAGAAGTGAAGTAAAGAATGGTTGTAGAGTTGGGAACCCTTCGTATTATTCATTGAATCTGGGGTGCCTCATTAAAACCTCCCCGGCCAAAACCCTCCTTAGGGAAAAAAGACCATGTGAAGAAAAAAAGTACACCCAGGGTTACAAATGTTTGATGTGATACAATACATGTTTTTAACTAAAGTAGAACTTGAGATGGGACACATTCCATGTATTAGGTATTTCTTCCCTGGATAACTGCTCCAACCTGTATGCTCCTCCTCCAGCGTCTTCACATATTCGGTATGGGTCGTCCCAATTGGCGGAGAACTTGTCATCCTTCTTTCTTGCACTATTGGCCATTCTCCAAGCTAAGTCTCCTTTTATGAACGATCTTGGGCATATGTTGGCGTTATATTTCTTGGCAGCTCTTTGTTTGGCGGCTAGGTTGCGTATCTAGGCTTTTTCTCTTAGCTCGGGTAGGAGGTCGAGGTGGGTGGCCATGTTTTGATGATTGTGGGTTGGGTCATATAGTTCTCGGCGCAGGGATGGTTCGCCAATTTCAACGGGTATCATGGCGTCTGCACCGTATACTAGGCTGAACGGAGATTCGTTTGTTGCTGATTGAGGGGTGCACTTGTAAGCCCATAACACTTCTACTAGTTCTTGAGGCCATCGGCCTTTGGCGCTGTCCAACCGCTTGCGTAGTTCCACTAGGATAACCTTGTTTGCCGCCTCTGCTTTTCCATTGGTTTGTGGGTGTTCCACAAAGCTGGTTATGTGTTTGATGCCTAGACCGGTGTAGAATTTGGCGAGTTCCTTATCTATAAATTGTCGGCCATTATCGGTGATGATGGTATGTGGGACACCATATCGACATATAATATCTTTCCAAACAAATTGCTGGACTTGCTGGGCTGTGATAGTTGTTAGTGGTTTGGCCTCTATCCATTTGGTGAAGTAATCGACGACTACTATTAAGAATTTTACTTGGCCCTTGCCGGGGAAGAAGGGGTCGAGGATGTCCATCCCCCATTTAGCGAAGGGCCATGGGGATAGTATAGAATGAAGTTGTTCTTGTTTCTGGTGGATGAGGTTGCCATGCTTTTGGCATGGTTTGCATTTTTTGACAAAGTCCTGGCAATCCGCTTCTATAGTCGGCCAGAAGTAACCGGCGCGAAGGATTCTGGTAGCCATGGTGCGTGCGTTAGAATGGTAGCCACAAATGCCTTCATGCAATTCCTTAATGATGTACTGGCTTGTTTTGCAATGACACATTTGAGAAGTGGTTGGCCATATCCGCGTTTGTAAAGATCATCGCCTATCATGGTATATCTGGCGGCTTTTGCTAACCAAATTTTGTCAGTATTTGGTGGGGGGTTACACGTTTGGAGATATCAGATATAAGGAGTGGTCCAGTTGTGGGCTTGGGAATGGGTTAGGTTGTCGGCTTGGGTGTGGATTAGGTTATGGCAAGTATTTGTGATGGAAGGGGTGGATAGTGTCTGTTGCAATAGGGATCGGTGGCGGCTTTTTAATTTGGTGCTGGCTAATTTGGATAGGATGTCGACTTTGATGTTTTCGATCCAAGGAATGTGTTCGATGCGGACTTGGTCGAAGGCGGATTGAATGACTGCACGGACTAGATGGTAATATTGCAAAAGGGTGGGGTCCTTGATTTGGAACTCGTCATTCAGGTGGCCCACAGTAAGCTTGGAATCGGTTTTGCATGTTAAGGATTTGATGCCAACCTCGCGGGCCAGGGATAGGCCGGCGAGGATGGCTTCGTATTCAACTTGGTTGTTGGATGTTTTGAAGGCGAAGTGGAGGGATTTCTCAATGAGGATATCGTTGGGGTCTTCCAACACGATGCCAGCGCCTGCACCTTTCGGATTTGAAGAACCATCTACGTGAAGTGTCCACTGGTCCTCTATGGGTGTGTGTTGGAGGTCGTTGACGAAGTCTAGGAGGCATTGAGCTTTTATGGGGCCATGAGGTTCATAACGAATGTTAAATTCGGACAACTCAACGGCCCAGGACGACATCCGTCCTGCCAGATCTGGTTTTTGCAATATCTTCTGAATTGGGTAATCGGTTTTGACGATGATGCTATGGTTTTGGAAGTATGGCCGCAGGCGGCGGGCTACGTGTACCAAAGATAGGGCCAACTTTTCCACCATTTGGTATCTGGTTTCAGGATCTTGCAGCGTTTTACTGACGAAGTAGACAAGATGCTGAGTGCCGCCTACATCCTGAACCAGCGCGGCGTTGACGGTGTGATCACTGACTGTGATATAAACCAGCAAGGGTTGATGAGTGTCCGGTTTATGGAGGATAGGTGGTGAGGCAAGGGTGGTTTTCATCTTTTGGAAAATTTGTTCACAGTCGTCAGTCCACGTGAACCTGACAGATTTTTTGAGGAGTTGTATAATAGGTTGGGTTTGTTCAGCTAGTTTGGGCAGGAAGCGGGAAATGGCTGTAAGGCGGCCTATGAGGTGTTGGACTTCTTTGACGTTAGTGGGACTACGCATTTCGATAATCGCTTTGCACTTTTTAGGGTTGGCCTCTATGTCGTGCTGGGTTAGCATGAATCCGAGGAATTTACCGCGGTCGACGCTAAATTTGCACTTGTCGGGGTTGAGGCGAATGTTGTATTGGCGTAATGCGGAGAAGACTGCGGAGAGGTCCTGGGCGTGTTGGTGATGGATTGAAGATTTGACAACCATGTCATCGACGTATACTTTGACACATTTGCCCATCAAATGACTAAAAACTTTGTCCATCAACCATTGGTAGGTTACTCCGGCGTTTTTGAGGCCAAAAGGCATAACTTTGTAAGAATAATTGGCGTCGTCTGTGATGAAAGCGGTTTTGTTCATGTCGGATGCGGCCATGGGGATTTGATTATAACCGGAATATGCGTCAAGAAAATTGAGGACTTTGTTTCCCGCCACGCCGTCAACAAGGCGGTCAATGTTGAGTAAGGGGTAGGCATCTCGAGAACAGGCTTTGTTTAGATTTGTGTAATCGACACACATCCGCCACTTGATGTTGGCTTTCTTCACCAGGACTACGTTAGAAAGCCAAGTGGTGTAGTGAGTTTCTTCAATGAATCTTGTGCTCAGTAACTTATCGGCCTCAACCTTAGCCGCTAAGCGTCGTTCCTCGCCGAGTTTGCATTTTTTCTGGGAGATATAGCGGGCTTCTTTGTAGATGGATAACTTGTGGGATGCTATCAGAGGGTCCACTCTAGGTAAGTCAGTGGTTGACCAGGCAAAAAGGTTCGTGTTGCCGACTAGAACGGGTGTGATGATGGCACGCTCGTTAGAGTCTAATCCGGTGCCAAGGTTGATGGAGTGGCCATTCAAAAGTTCCAGGGGGTGGTCTCTTCGACAGGTTCGAGACGAATATCTCGGCCCACTCTAGGGTCTAGATCGTCACCCGACAGAGCGATCCCAGAACCGAGTGGCCGCTCGATGCGATTGGTTTGCTGGATAGGGAGTTGTGGGCGTAGGCTGGCCATGTAGCATTCGCGTGCCAGGTGTTGGTCGCAATGGATGGTGAAGATGTCTCCAGAGGGAGGGAAATTTCATAGCCAGGTGTGGGGTGGAGACGACGGCGCTAAAGGTGTTGAGCGAGGGGTGGCCAAGGAGGACATTATAGGATGTGGGCACGTCAACGATGAGGAAGCGGATGGGAACGGTTTTGGTTTGAGCTCCATCACGGAAGACGGTGTGAAGGTCAATGTAGCCGCGGGTGGAAACTTGTTCTCCAAAAAAGCCATAAATTGGTTCATCGTATGGGACCATGGCGGTATCTAGGAGTTGGAGTTTCTAATATGTAGCCCAGTAGAGGATGTCAACGGAGCTGCCCTAATCGATGAGGACTATTTTAACTGCGTAGTTTTCGATTTCAACAGTGATGACCATATGGTCGTCTTATTGGTGATCGAGGTCGTGGAAATCGTTGTTCGTAAAGGTGATGGGAGGCATGCGACGTTTGTGATGGGAATGGGTAATGTGGTTGATGGATTGGATATGACGGAGGTGTTTCTTTCTGGCAGAAGAGGTGGATCCTCCTCTAGCGAAACCACCAGAGATGGTGTTGATAATGCCGCGTAGAAGAGGGTCGGCAGGGGTAACATCGGTGCGAGCCGGTTGGGGGTCTTGGTTGGTGGGTGGGTTAGGGCGTCTATCGTGGCGAGAGTCATGGGAAGGGCGTCTGTGGTCGGAGCGAGGAGAATGACGGGATCGAGAGGGATGATCCTCTCTGCGGATGAAGCGGCAAAAGTGACAAACACACAACAGTTCTTCAATTTTATCCTGGAGTGCTTTGCAACCCTCTTTAGTGTGGCCATGGTTGCGGTGATAGCGACAATATTTGGTCATATCAGCATTGGGGGTAGTGGTCGTCTTTCGTGGTGGTGGGATGAGGTCAGCTTGTAAGGCCTCATCAAGGAGGCGGGATCTGAGGACATTGAGGGGAACATATCTAGTAAAGCAGGGTTGTCGGGGCTCTCGTGGTCTCGGATCAGGGCGGGAGGGTTGTGGGGTGGGGTTGGCGGCGATGGGTGCATAGTCATTGCAGAATTTGGTGTGGAGGGTCTGCATTTCTTCCATGCGAACATAGTTGGCGGCTCGCAACTTTAGCTCGTGCATAGAGGCAGGTAGATGAAGGTAGACGTTGTTGGCGAAGGGGCCGGGTTGAAGGGTGAGGGCCATACACTGAAGAATCATTTCTTGGTTGAGGTGTAGGGTGCGAAGGGCAGCCTTGCTGAAGCGGTCGATGAATGCCCGAAGCGGCTCACCTTGTTCTTGCCTGATGCCGAGGAGGGAGATTGTAGTAGTTTGATGTGGGCAGCTGCCAGCAAAATGAGTTGTGAGCATGTGGGAGAGGATGTCGAAGCTGTCGATAGAGTAAGGTGGTAGGGTTGTGAACCACTCGAGAGCGGGGCCTTTCAGGGTGGTGGGAAAGGCTTTGCAGAAGACGGCGTCTTGGGAAGTGTATAGGGCGACGTGGGTGATGTAGACCTTAAGATGTTCGTCGGGGTCGGTTTCCCCAGTGTAACGTTCTAGTGTGAAGGGTTCCCATTCGATGGGAATGGGGGTGTTAGCGATAAAGTCGGTGAAGGGGTGGCGACGTCTGGGTTGGTGGGGTGGGAGTGGATGGGGGGAATGAGATGGTGGACAAGGGTGGGAAAGGTGGAGATGAAGTTGTGAGGGGGGATGTGGGTTGTAGGGAGGTAGTGGGGGTAGTGGGGGTTGTAGGGTGGTGGGATATGAGTAGTGTGTAGGGTGGTGGGTATATTATAGGGGACCTGAGTGGTGGGGAGGGTGGCGACAGGGGTGGGGCCTATGGTGTGCCCTAGTAGGGTGGAGGGGAAGTGAGTGGGATGGGTTGAGGGGATGGGTGTTTGTTGGGTGGTGGTGAAGGTGTGTGGGGTAGGATTGTACTCGTTTTCTTCTTCTGTGGGCTGGAAGGCCGGGGACCTTGCAGCTTCAGATGCCTCCTTGGCCTTTCCCTTTTGAGTGGGATCGGCCTCGATCTTTCGCCTAAGGCGAGAGTTTTCCTGTCGCAATGCTTCCATCTCATCAGTGTTGCACTTTTTCAGATCAGCCTGCTCTTGTTGCATCTTGGCTTAAATGTCCAGGATGGCGGCCAGATCCGGAGTTATGTTAGCGGGTCCTGAAGGGCCAGCGCTAGCTTGATTTTTAACTCCAGCTCTGATACGGGTTGAAACCATCTTCGGAGAAAACGGGTAGTAAAGTGTTATCTCGTGCTCCACGGTGGGCGCCAATTGTTCCTGCAGAGAACAAATAAGATCATTTAGGCACAAGTATCACCTTACCCATATCCGCTATCTCCTCGGTTGGCTTCTCCCTCTTTGGTATATATCGGCTTGGACCCGGGAGGGGTTACCTGCAGAAGGGACTCTGAAGCTCAAGTCAGCCAAAGCTCTCAAAAAGTCAAATTAGGTGATTAATGGAGTAATGAATGCGTACCTTTAATTCGTGGGGTCCATGTGTATTTATAGATTATTAATTATGTTTGCCCATTCCATGGGCTGGGCCTTGGTTTGGGCTATAGGTGGGCCTAGGCTTTGGCCCACGCCCTTAGTCTCGACTGTTGCGGGCTTTAATTTCATTAAGTATACCAAGGTGGTCGGCATAGGCCGATTACCTCTTTGGCGGCTCGTGCCGCTATTCCTAATACGTGGTATTAGGCTGGTTTTAGTGTCTTAGGTCACTGGTTTAGGCCGGTTAGGGTTAGGTCAGCCTTAGTCGGTTACCTGAATAACTTCGCGTGTAGATATGGTGGACGTTTATTATTATTACTTGGTCGAATTGGCTAGGTGTGGTACAATTTATTCTCTGATTAGAATTTTTATTAGTTTGCTTAATTTTTTTAATAACCCCTTGTATGTTTAATTCAAGAGATAAAAAAAATAGAATCTCAAATGTATAAGCATGGAAAAGGTGATGAAGTTAATGAATTAATTTATGCTTGTTTGGTTAATTCAGATTTGTTTAAGAAATTAAATGAATAATAACCATACATAGCTAACGAAGAATTTAGTTATGAATAAGTTAGAGAATCAATTTTTCTCTTCATTGTTATAAAATAAAGGAGAAAAAGAGAATAGAGAGTAGAGAATGATTTTCTATGTGTCATTTATTAATAGGAGAAGTTCCTATTTATAGATCCAAAAGGAAACCCAAGAGAAACAACTCCATGGTTACAATACTAATGATAACATCAATAGCAATCAATCATAGGTAATGGCTAGCAACTCAATGGACGTCCATAAATTTCATAACACTCCCCTTTGGGTGTCTAGTTAAAACCTTACTAGGAAAAATCCTATGGCATAAAAACCTAGTCAAGGAAAAAGAGTACATCATTCTTCATTCTTCGATATAATATTAGTCATCACATCTTCTATTTCTCCCCCTCGTGTAAACTTACATCTTTAAGATGACGGAATCCAATCTTGTGAACCAATTGCTCAAAGGTTCTCCTCAGTAAAACATTTGTAAATAAATCTGCCAGATCTTCATATGAACAAATCTTTTGGGTCTTTATATCACCACTTCTTTGAAGAACATGAGTCAAAAAGAATTTTGGAAGAAAATGTTTTATTCTATCACCTTTAATATATCCATCTTTCAATTGAGAAATACATGCACTATTGTCTTCGTACATAGTTGTTGATTCCATTTTTCCCGAGATAGACCACAAGTTTATCGTACATGTTCACTATAAGAAAAAGTAGTATTACCTACTACAAAAATCCATAGATCATGGATAAAATCCGTAAGTATGATTGATTTACCTACAGATTACCCATAAACAAAAATTCGTAGAAAAAATAGTCGTAACTAACTTATCTACACATTTATCTATAGGTAATGTGACTACAGATCGGATTCGTAGGTAACCCACTGATAAATCCGTAGGTAATTTACCTACTGATAAATTTGCAGGTAATTATCTACTCAAATCCATAAACAATGTGTTCTACATTTTTAATTAAATAACTTTTTTACAACGCTTACACAATCTTAGACACATTGAAAGTCATCATAAAAATTCAAAATAGTTATTGCAATCATAAATGTAGAGAATTTATAATAAATACTTAAAAGTATCATTAAAAAAATAATTATTATTACAATGTTCATATACAAGTTCAATATTATGAAAAATTAAAATATTATACAATCCAACCATCTTAATAAAAAAATTCAACCATAAATATAATATAATATGTAAAAACAATTGTTTTGTGAGAAATCCAAATACTATACAACCAAACCATCAACATAATACCTAGAGAACAATCAAACCATCAACATAATACCTAAAGAACAATTGTTCTAATATGACAAGAGCTACTTCTTGGCATTAAAACACATGTAAATGACTTGGCGACTCTTAATCTTGGCAAAGTTTTTCTTCATACCATAGAATTCCTGGAGAAAAAAATTAGAAGAGAATAGAATTGTCTTTCCTTAATAAAATTTGTCCCATTAATATTAAATATATTTTTATATAGTATGCACAAAAATATTTATATATATATATATATATATATATATATATATATATATATATATATATATATATATATATATATATATATATACCTAGATCAGCGTGTATCAACAAAGGTCCTTTCCAATTCACACATTACATTTCCATAACTCTAAACTTGGCTTCATTTTAGTTTGAGTTTCCCCATATTTCGTTTTGTCAAAAAGGAGAGTCAAATCAATCTATTACTTTTCTACATGTTTTCTTAAGGTATAAACTAGTTATCAGATGAGACATAACCACCATGAAAAGCAAAATCATATTAATGGAAGAATTAGAACTTCATTTATTAGGTGGGATGTATCTTCAAGTAAATGATTCAATAGTAACAATTGTAGTTCCTAAATATTGCGAAAAAACTGAACTATAAATGTCACTTATTCTATTATAGTTGAAGTGGAAAGATATAATTCGTGTTTTAGCAATTAAAAGTACAAGTAATTATAAATATAAAAAAAAGTTTGTTGCATCCCCATTTAGGAGCCTGAGACTGTCCCTCAGCCTTGGCGGCATTTTCCATCTTATCCCTAATCATAGCAAACAAATCACCATCCCCACCAACCTTCTTTGCATGATTCGCCATTGCACCTGCGAAAAACAAAATTCTTTAGATTAGTTTAACACATGAACAAGCAAAACGCAAAAGAACATACCGCAAACATCTTTGCTCGGGTTATTCGTTAGATAGCAACACACAACCCACTTCCCATGAACCCTAGACGGCAACCTCTCCAACACCTCCACCCCCGCCTACTATCAACATCCAATATTTCTTTCGACACCGCCTCTAGTCGGCTAGGCGACTCTGTCCAATAAAACGAAAACTTAGGATAACCCCCACCATCATAATACGATGACCGCCCACCCGCAAGAACCCTTACGCGAAAAAACCCATCTTTAAAATTTTTAAACGACTGTGTAAAATCGTCCAACACACAAATTCTGGGTCTGCCAACCAACAACAGCCACGCTATGGGATCCCTTAGACGAGTAACGTAAAAATACAAGAAGCTTTCAAGAGTCAGCGATAAGTACAATGCTTTGCAGATCAACCTAAACAATTGTAAACTGTAAGACCCGAGAAATTTAAATAATTAATTAAAATAATTATTTAATAAATGTGGGTAGTAGGAGCCTTTAAGGCATTTAATGCGGTTTGTTATGATGTGGAAAAGTACTAGCTCAAGGGGTTGAAAGTACTTTGATTGTGTGAAAGGACTTGAGTTCGAGTCCTATGTGTGCCAATTGTATGATATTTTATTATGTGCATTATTTTAATGTTATACTTGGATGTGAGTAGTGATAATGTAATCCTAAAATTATAGGAATTATCACGAAACATGAATTAGTTGAATTGGTGGTGCATTGACTTTTGTACTTGAGGGGTTGTGTGTTCAAATCTTGCTAAGAACGAAATTAAACTCTCTTTTTGCCAAATTTTACTTTGACTTGAATATGAAAGGGCAGAGGAAATCCTAGCTGCAAGAAGGGCAACCTAGTGGGCTGGAAAGGCAGCCACTAATGGCCCTCGAATGACCATTAACACCCAATTCAAGTCATTTTTTGTTTTGACGTAATTAACAAGCATTAAGGCTTAGTTAATGGTCTCATTAAGGTGGTTTTTGGGAAAAGAAAGAGAGAAAAAGTGAGGGAGCATAGGGTGAACGAAATTAACAGAGAGAAAAAGAGTTCTAAAAGTAATCCTTGGGTGAATTGAACCAGAACATCAAGGGCATTAGAGAGGAGGCAAAGTTTGGACTATTGATGGCACAAAAGGAGTGTTGAAATCTTTTCAATTGAACAAGAATTGTCCAGGTTAGGAGAGTTCTTTTACTTGTATATCTAATCTGTGATTAATTTTGTGTCATACTGTATGAATATGATGCCTCTGCATGATCAAAAGCCTGTTGTTTTCGCGTTTCTGGAAAATTCCAAGAAACCTCCTGGCGGCTTGGAATGTACCACCAGGCGACGCACGAGTGATAACCCAATTCTGGGTTTTTGAGATGAACCGCCTAGCAGGAAGCATGAGTCTGCCAGGCGACGCAAACGTGTTTGTGTTTTTGTGTATGTTTTGATTCTTGTGATTGATTGGGTTAGCTGAGATTGTTTATGTGCATGATGAGAAATCATGAATTGTATTAAATTACGATTGCTTATCTGTGTGGATGAACCTTAAGGATTGAATGAGAGAATTTTAATTGTGTTAACCTTGATTGAGGTTGGAAGACAAATTAGGAATTTGATAAGTTAAGTATATTTATGAATCAATCATGTTCTGAATGGATTAACATTATGTTATGGGTCAAACACGTATCCTAAAATAGCGAGATTGTAAAATGTGGTGTCGTGGGTGTATTAATGGAATTTTTGCAGGTTAAACCCATGGTACCCTTATGCATAGAAAACCTGGTATTTTTCTAGGTGTTGATGTGCCGCCTGGCGGCATCTTATTGGCCGCTAGGCGATAGTGGTGAAACTACACTATTTTGGGGTTAAATTGGATGGTTGGGTAATGAGGTTAGAGGGGACTTGGAGTGGAATATTACTTGTGGTCTTGGCAGAGATGGGCACGAGGTCTAGTTATGACAAGGCTAATGAATGGGATAAGATGAGTGTTAATAGGGAGAATATGTTTGTAGATGTATATTATATGGAGACTACCTTGGTGGGTTAAGAGATATGATAGATAGAGATAGATGTGGTGTGATTGAACCTTAAGGGTCTAAAAAGTTGGGGTGCCTTAATGAAGGAAGCTTTGGGTGAATGAGAGTATATAAATTGAAAGGTAATTGAAGGAAAGATTTTCAGATATTATAGCGTAGCAGAGAGGATGTGCCTGATGTTAATATATTGGATTAGGAAGCATTCCATAAACTGGGTTGAGTTATTATGCAATGGTATAGCACAAGGTAAACTATAAGCTTGAATAGTGTAGTTGAGAATTTATAAGTATTGGTAATTGATGCATATGAGAGTTGTAGATTACCAATAACTTAACCTTAATGGATGGGTGTATATTGGACTTTTTGGGACTGAGTTATATTGCAAGTCAACTGGTTGGGGTGCTAAAACCAGTAGAATTTCGCTACTGATATAGCGCCTGGCGGCACGGGTATGTGCGCCAGGCGATAGGACCTCTAGGGAAATCTCTACATCGCATGGTGCCTGGCGGCAAGGTGGGTTCTGCCAAGCGATAGACCCTGAAATAGTGGGTTTGTCTGGAGCCTAGCGCTTGGCGACGAAGACGTCCTAGCATGCGGTCTACGCAGGTCTCTAACTTTTGTGTGTTGTTATACGTATTAATGCGAACTTGGATCAAGGGATGTTGAGCCATGAGCGAGTAGGTTCATGGATGGTGGTGAACACGTGATGATATGAGCGGGAAGGTTCATATTCAGTTACTCTAGTTGGGGATAAGAGCGAGGTAGGTTCGTATGTTCTGCGTTCAGACTTGAGAGATGCTGTGTGCGGGAAGGTACGTAACTAGTGGATCATGTGTGTTGGACTACGGACGGGCAGGTTCGTAGAGGCAGAACCACGAGCGGGCAAGTTCGTGTGAGCATCATAAATCCTGAGTCCAAGGCTAACTATTTGTGTGATTTGAAGGTTGAAAAGCCTTGAGGATTACGGTCTTGGCAAGAACTAATTAGGATGAATCAAATGGGTGAATTGCTTTTATTATGTTAATTGACATGTCGTTTTATTTATTTTATGAGCTCACCCTTTATGTGTGTGTTTAGCGATGATCGTGTATTCTTTACACGGGAGCAGATGATACTACAAGTGATGTTGCTGACGCTTGAGACGGAGAGAGGGGCTAGCTTGGGATGTCGAGCTAGGGACTTTATTATGTTTTCCATTGTTTTTGTCGGATTTTGGAACTTGTAATGACATTACTATTCAGCTTTATTTAAATTATGGCGCACTGAATAATGTTTTAAATTTTCCCGCGTTTTGGGAATAATAAATTATGACGTTCGAATTTCTATTCTTATTTATTTATTTATTTTAATTAAGTAATTTTCAGTAGGGATGTTACATAAACTATCCAAACTATTCGGATGTAGTTGCATAGGCGCCACGTTCAACATACAAAGGACCCCCATCATAAACTCATCAAATGGAAGGCGTATATAGAGCTTCATAAACATACATGAATACATATAAAAGAAGTCATCCTTCGCCCTTTCCCGACCATGACATACGGTTTCGACGCCACTAACCGCTCGATAGACAGCATACTCGGATCAACTCCCCTCTTGAATAAATAAACACTCCTTAACCAAGACCTTAGAAGATGAGACCACCTATACTTAACGACGTTCTAACACCCTTAGCAATCCACTTGTATCCAGCCCTCTTTGGCCACAATGACTCAGCATGCTTACTAGCTGGATTCTCGCGGATTTCTGTCTCAGTCTCCATGTTTAATGATTCAGATGTCGTACTAAAAAACTCTAGGCTCGAACCACCAAAGCTAGCACCAGAGTCACCAGAATTCGACGCATTAGAAGAAGTCGACATTCCTCAAAGTAATCAGCAACAACGAAGCAACAAATTACACAAAGCAGAGTTTCAGAGAATTCCAAGATAATTCAAGAAGAGGAAAATATGATTAAGTACAAATGAGCACAACCATATTTAAAGACTCCACTAAGACCCTTCATCTTCAACTAAGAATAAACAAGCCCAAGGCCCAACCACCAAAAAATGCTTTGAAAGACGCACTCTGACACCAAACAGTACGACCAACAATCACGTCACTTCAATACATCTAACATCCCATCATCTATCAAAAACCCGTACGTGACAAAATGGTCAAACCAAAATCATAAACATGTAAACGTACATAATCGAATACCCAAATCCACTAAAAACAAACATAGCGGCCAAAATTCACAACAACGAACATAACAACCCAAATTCACCAACAACGAACGTAGCGACCAAAATTCACCAAAAATGAACATAGCGGCCTCCACTCACAATAAGTCTATATGTCACTACGCTCCTCAAGTCTAGGAGGCTAGTATACATATACAGTACATGGCCAAAGGCCACAAATAAAAATTGCAAAAAACACGAAAATAATGCAGCCCAACTCATAATAAGTTTATACCCCACTACGCTCTTCAAGATTGGGATGCTGCTGTCTCAACCATACCATGAACCAAGTGCAAGTACACACAGTACACAGTAAGCAGCCACCAGTAACCTCCAAGACCACTTACTTTGTACTGAGGAATTCCTCGGTACACAGTAAGTGATCATCAACAACTTCCAAGGTCGTTTACTTTGTAGTAAGGAATCCCTTAGTACACAGTAAGCGGCCATCAGTAAGCAACCACCAATAACCTCCAACATCGCTTACTCTGTAGTAAGGAATGCCTTAGTACACAGTAAGCGGCCATCAACAACTTCCAAGGCCGCTTACTCTGTACTAAGGAATTCCTTAATACACAGTAAGCAGCCATCAGAAACCTCAAGGTCGCTTACTCTATACTAAGGAATCCCTTAGTACATAGTAAGCAACCATTAGAAACCTTCAAGGACGCTTACTCTATACTAAGGAATCCCTTAGTACATAGTAAGCGGCCATCAGAAACCTTCAAGGTCGCTTACTATGTACCAAGAAATCCCTTAGTACACAATAAGCAGCCTCAGACATCCAACCCTCACTACTTAAATAACTAGGCGGCCGAAGAAGTGTCCAACCCTTCAAACCCACATGCCCGCTTACCAGATATTGCATACTTAGAATCTCCCATAAAGTATGCGGTATCCGTCTTTATTGACTCACAGGCCGCTTGCCAGTGACTATTGAAGGCCTTTCATGTAATTTCACCCATTGCTACTGGATCTAGAGATAGTTAAAAGAGGTAATTTGGCCCCAAAAGCTCATTCCAGGTAGGACCCACAGGTAAAAAAGATATAAATAGCACATTGTTCTATACATTGATTGCGCATTAAAGTATTCTCTGAATCCCTGACATCGGAGCAAGAAGAGACTAGTCAATAACCGGGTACTAGAGTTATTAAGTAGACTTGGGGAGTACAACTTGGTCCCATAAGAACAGGAATGGACCATCACCTCGGGGACTAAGTTTGAATTTTCTTAGGTTAGGAAATCTTTCCTTCCTTAAGTGCAACCAAACTAGGTCTCCTTCATTAAAAGACCAAACTCTCTTGCTCTTGTTTTTAAAATGAGTAATCTTTTCAACTTAGGCTTGAATTTGGTTTCTAACCTTCTCATGAAAATCTTTTATGAACTTGGACTTAGAAACCCCTTATTTGTGAACAAAATGAAAAGAATTTGGAAGAGGTAATAATTCCAATGGTGTGAGAGGGTTAAAACCATAAACTACCTCAAAGGGTGATAGTTTGGTGGTGCTATGGACCACTCTATTGTAAGAAAATTCAATGTGGGGAAGATACTCATCCCAAGATTTATGCTTCCCCTTAAGCAAAACCCTGAGCAATGTGGAAATGGATCTATTAACTACCTCTGTTTGCCCATCAGTTTGTGGGTGACAAGAAGTAGAAAAAGAAAGTTTTGTTCCTAGCCAAGACTACAAGGTCCTTCAAAAATGGCTTAGGAATTTAGCATCCCTATTAGATACAATTGATTTAGGTAAGCCATGGAGGCGAACCACCTCTTTAAAGAACAACTTTGCTATATTGCTAGCATCATCTACTTTGTGGCATGGTATAAAATGTGCCATTTTAGAAAAATAGTCCACTACCACAAAGATAAAGTCAACACCCCTAGAAGTCCTTGGAAGCCCTAGGACATAGTCCATGCTTATGTCCTCGCAAGGGGTGGAAACAACAGGCAAAAGAGTATACATTCCTACAGGCATTATGCTAGACTTAGCATGCAAACAAGTCAAACAACTAACACAATGTTTTTGTATTTCCCTTTTCATATGAGGCCAAAAGAATTTCTCTTTAAGCATGGCCAATGTTTTGGCGACCCTAAAGTGATCCATAAGTCTTCTCTCATGCATTTCTTTGACCAAAAGTTTTCTATGAAAACCTAGAGGGATACATAGGCGACCTTCTTTGGAAAGATGCCCATTGGATAGGTAAAAGCCACCTTGGGACTTATTGAAACAAGAATCATATATGTTGGCAAAGAAGGGATCATGAATATACAATTCACATATGTTGTCAAATCCAAGAATTTGGGATCTAAGCTTGGCTAAGAGAGTGTATCTCCTTGATAGTGCATCAAGCACCACAATAGCTTTCCCTTTCTCGAATTTGATAACATAAGGGAATTGTTCCAAGTACTCAACCCACTTTGGATGCCTTTTATTGAGTTTGTGTTGGCTCTTCAAATACTTGAGAGTTTCATGATCACTGTGGATAATAAACTCTTTGGGGCATAAGATAATTCTCTCAAAGTTTGGAAGAGCAAGAATAGGAGCTTGGGTGAGTTTAGCCTTGATATCATCAAAAGCCTTTTGTTGCCTTTCATCCCATTCAAAAGGTGTGTCTTTCTTGACAAGTTCATTGAGGGGTGAAGCAATAGTGGAGAAGCTGGGAACAAATCTTCTATAAAAACTAGCTAACCCATGAAAGCTTCGAATGTCCCCAACATTATTTGGCACATACCATTCTTGGATGGCTTTGATTTTTGTGGGGTCAACATGTACCCCACTCTTATTGACCACAAACTGTAAGAAGATGACACTCTCTACATAGAAAGGACACTTGTCAATGTTGGCATAGAGTTGATGGTCTCTCAGAAGAGACAACACTACTCTAAGATGACCTACATGAAGACTAGAATTACCATTGTACACCAGAATGTCATCAAAATAAACAATAACAAACTTTCCTATACAATCATGTAAGACATGATTCATTAGGCGCATGAATGTACTAAGAGCATTGGTTAGGCCAAAAGGCATGACCAACCATTCATGTAGACCAAATTTTGTTTTGAAAGCGGTTTTCCACTAATTACCTTTTTGAATTCGAATTTGGTGATAACCACTTTTTGAGGTCTATTTTTGAAAATATTTGAGCTCCATGTAATTCATCCAACATATCATCAAGTCTTGTAATTGGATGCCTATATTTTATGGTGATGTTGTTGATAACCCTACAATCACAGCACATGCACCATTCACTAGTGCAGAATAAACATTTTACAACACCCAATATGCATCGGTTCATGTGCAAACGAGACATATGAAGACACGGTGGCACTTTTGTAATTTTTTCAAACTTTTATGCCTCAGTTGTACATAGAACAGAGGCATAAACCCCCAAAATTTTTACTTTTCCCGCACTTTGATATTTTTAAACAGGTGGCAGACTTTTATGCCTCGGGTCAAATCTAACATAGGCAGATGGATGTTTATGCCTCGGGTCTCTTATAACCGAGGCATATTTGATTGTTTTTTGAGTGGAATATGCCTCAGGTTGCATGTAACCGAGGCAAATAGATGTTTATGCCTCGATTTAAAATCAACCGAGGCAATAAGTCTTCTTACGGTTAAAAAGAAATCGTGCCACTGTTCGTCTTCTTCGCGTGAGCAACAACAATTTTTCTCTCTTCCATTTTCAAACGCCAGTTTTGTTGCATAAACAAGTTCTGCGCCCCTTCCTCTTCAACTTCTCGCGTCTTCCTCCTCAATTTCTCGTCCCAATCCTTGATTCTGGCGAGCAACTTCACCTTCTCGCTCTTGTAGTCCTCCAATTTCAAAAACACAACGTTTCGCTTCTCTTCGGCGTTTTTCCGGACACCTTGGATTGCACCAACTCCACGAGGTTCTTGTGTAGCACCATGTTCTCGTTGACCTCGCGTTGGAGCTGGTCAGTGTGACACCGTTTCGATGCCGCATCGAATTTAAATTAAGGATAGAGTTGGGAGCAGAAGATGTACTCAATTTGCGCGATGCGGTCCATGGCATTTTGAATTGAAGCGACGAGGATGGTGCTGAGATCGTCGACGTGGTTTGCAGTGCCAGCGTTGGTGAGAGGAAACCCTAACTTCAGAGAGGGAGGGTGGGTCAGAATTTTTTTTTTTTAAATTCATGATACCCATTAGGCCTTGGTTCCCTCCAGAACCGAGGCAATAACCCTCGCATATGCCTCGGTTCATAACCGAGACATAAATAGATCCTTTTTTACCTCGTCAGTATATGCCTCGGGTGTAAAACCGAAGCCAAAAAGTCAAAATAATCGCGATCAAATCCCTCCCCTGCACTAGTGATTTTCCATCTTTCTTGGGCACCAATTACACAAGCATAGCACAAGGACTTAGATACTTTTGAACCCATCCCTTGTCTAATAACTTATTCACTTGAGATTTTATCTCCTTAGTCTCAATTGGGTTTGTCTTATAGGCTGGTCTATTGGGAAGACTTGCCCTTGGGACAAAATCAATTTAGTGTTTAATCCCTCTAAAAGGTGGAAGATTATGGGGGCCATCCTTTGGAAAAATATCTTCAAATTCATGAAGGAGAGCATGTATTGAAGGAGGTAGATCCTTAAGAGAAGGATGTTCAAGACAAGTGAGGATTGCTTGACAAAGTAAGAGGAAGAGAGGTTGCTCATCATGAAGAGTGTGCAAAAGAGTTTTATGAGTTAAAAGAACTTCATGAGCTACATCCTTAAAAGAAGAAACTTCCTCTACCTTTGTCTTGTCCTTGGATAACTTAGAAACTTTAGAGTTCTTGGAACTTTCTTCCTTCCTCCTAGCTCACATTTGAGCTTGGTCACTAGCAACTTAGCTAGGAGTGAGGGGATGCAACACAAAAGTTTTTGAATGATGTTGAAGGATGATCTCATTAGTATGGCCATGGTGCAAGGTTTTACAGTCAAATTGCCACAGCCTTCCCAAGAGAATATGACAAGTTTCCATTGGAATCACATCACATAAAACTTTATCTTTAAATTTCCCAATGGAGAACTTGACTTTTACTTGATGCTCGACTTTAAGATCCTCATCTTCATTAAGCCATTGCAGTTTATAAGGTTTTGGATGGGGCAACAAAGTTAAGTTCAACTTCTCAACCAATCTTGTGCTACAACAATTGCAACAAGACCCACTATTAATGATCAAAGAGCAAGTGTTTTTCAAAACTTCACATCTTGTGTGGAAAATATTTTATCTTTGGTCATTGAGAAAAAGGCTAGGTTGGTTATTGAGAAGCCTCCTAATCATCAAAAGATTCCCTTCTTGTGGATATGAATGTTCTTGAGAAGCACTGGAATGGGAACTATCAGAGTACTTGATGAAGATGACTCCTCTTAGCTAGTGTATAAGTCTTTGCCCTTAAGCACAATGGTGCATTTTGTAGGACATTGGGCAACCACATGACCTCTACCTAAGCTCTTGAAACACTTGATGTGACTTCCTCTTTTGTTATTAGAGGACTCTCCTTTGTCACTTACTTTTGCAGGAGTTTTATGAGTGGTCTCTTTTTTCTTTGAAAAATCCTTTTTGAAATCTTTGGATGGATCATTTTTGGAATAAGAGATAGAAGGATCCTTGCGAGAAGGTCTTCTTAAAAGTTGTTGCTCAACCCTAATGTACATTTGCACAAGATCATTCAAATTATTGTAGGGGAGCAATTCCACTCTATCTCTTGTGGCAAAATTGAGACCACTTAAAAATCTTGCAATAGTAAGGTCCTCATTTTCCTCAATTCCCACTCTCATAATGTAAAGCTCCATCTTTTGTCTATATTCCTCTATTGTCATAGACCTTTATTGGAGCCTTTGGAGTTTGTCCAAGAGCTCTCTTTTGATAAGAGGGAATATGACAGGCATGAAGGGCTTCTTTAAGATCATTCCAATACCCAATTTCATGTAGACCTTTTCTCCTTTTTTGGAGGACTAATGAAGTCCACCAATTAAGAGCATGCCCTTGAAAGCGAAGAGTACCTAGAGACACACGCCTCTCTTCCTCCACAACATGACTTTCAAAAAGTTGTTCTACATTGACAACCCAATCAAGGAAAGCCTCAACATTTTTCCTTCCATGGAAATGAGGCAAGTCAATTTTGACTTCTTTAAGATGAGAAGGTATACGCCTTTTCCTTCTCATATGAGGCGATTGTCTAAAGTTTTTGCGCTCGTCTTCCTCCTTTTCAAAATCATAGTCATGCCTTGAAATAGCACAGGAAGACCTAGGAGAGGCATGGATGGTATGAGTGGGATGGTTAAGTTGATTTACAATTAATTGAAGATTGGCTTGCATGGAAGCCATTTGAGCTTTTAGGTCCCTAACCTCTTGAGAGAGATTATTTAGGACTCTAGGATCAACTTCAACCTCCTCATCACCACTTGTGTGGAGGTTGGTTTCATCAACATTTGTTGATGTTGGGTACTAGCACGAGTAGCCCTTCTAGTGCTCATGGTGATTAAAAGAACTTAGAAACTTTAACAAAGTGTGAAAGAAGAAACCAAGGACAAGTAAATCTCCAGGTTAGGCAAGGTGAGTCTTTAAGACTTCTTAAGTACCAAGGCCAATCCTTGCCATGATGAACTTGCAAAAGGTTTCAAAGAGCACACAATTGTCTAAGTGCTAAGTAAATAGAATCACTTGAGACACTAAGCACAAAACAAGCACAAACAAGACTCAAAGAAAAGAAAAGACTAACACTAAAAATTGACCCCTAAATGACAAAAATTTTAGAGACTTTGGTCTCACAAATTTAAACCACTAAGTATCTAACTATGCGGCCTAAAAGAAAGGTGAGAAAGCACATTCAACACACTCATTTACTAAAAATGATGCACTATAGTATGAAAAAGGTTCTACTTAGGAGATGAGACTAAACATCTTTGGTTCCCCAAGACACCTAAGTAGGCCATGTTTACAATGGAATGTTCAAAGCAAAAGAAATTAATGCACAAGAGCAAATTAGATGCTAGAAAACAAGATTTTAAAGCTTTTTGGAGAACCAAGAAAATACCTTAGAATTCTTCAATTGTACCAAAATAAGTGTCCAAATTATACACAAGTAAAAGAACTAAAGGTGTGGCTGAAATGAGATCCAAAATGTGCAGCCAATGTGCTGCCAACTTGCACAATTCCAAGAACCACTAGCTTGGCTTGTAGCCTTCTTTTGAATGAGCAAAGATCAACCTCCAACTAAGGAACTTGTAAAGCACCTTAGGCCACCAAATTGAGGCTCAAATCAGCACCAAACAACAATGGTTTTGTGCCAAAATAGCAACATAAACCTGCACAAAGAGTGAAAGAAAGAAACAAAACAAAATTATGGCAAGCAAACTAATTAGCACACACTCTCTCAAATGAATAGGCTCAAAACTCTCAAACTCTCAAATGTAAGGAGAAGACAATCTTATAGAAAACACACAAGCTAAAATTCTACTTCAATATCCACCACCTAAGATGCTACTATATCATAGAAACTATTCTAAACTACAAAGCATCATCAAACAACCAAAAATCGAGAGGCTAGTGTATGAACCAATCAAAGGAGAAAGCAAGAAAACCTAATTAGAAATGCTAAACCAAAGAGAAGTTAATGAAACATGACTGAATGAATAAATAAGAATTGACAAACAACAAATTAAAGGTTGGAAAGAAAGGCAAGCACCACAAAAGGAACCTAAAAATGCACTAGAATAGATGAAAAACAGCAAAAACAGCAAGATAAAAGTGCTAAAAATATGGTTGAAGTACTCATTGCAAAACAGTGGCAAATGAAGGAAGTAATTCAACTTCAAAGCAAAGCAATATTGAAGCAATATAGAGGACACACTCAAGCAATGGAGAAGAAGAACAACACGGAAATTGAAAACAAAACACAAGTATGGACCAAGAACCTTACCCAAACCAAGAGGATGGATGCACCATAGGCTTGGATGGCTCAAGATACCAATTGATGGACGTCCTTGGTGGAGAAGTGGAATGAGATCCATGGAGAATGCTTAGAATGAGTAGAGATGCAGGGGAAATGGAGAAGGAGTTGAAGCTTGCTCTCGAAAATGGAGATTTGTGAAGATGAAGAGTAGAATTGGTGCTATGGTATGGAAGGTGGCTAGAGGAGATGGAGGAGAAGGATAGCGAAGTGTGCTATCAAATAAAAGTAGAAGAAGTGGAGTGCTCTCAACAACTATGCTTCTACATTACAATTCAAGAGTAACCCTTACGTGTGCATAGGAAGCTATCATTTATAATAGATTAGCTTCCTTAATGCAATTCAAATTAAGCACAAATGAAACATAGATGTAGCTTGAAGAACAAGTTAAAATTTGGAGTTATGTGATGTAGGAAGTGATGTAAAATGACACCAAGTGGCATGGTCACATACTCCTTGCCACCATCACACTCTTCTTGCCTTGGTCATGCTTAGCTTGCTTGTCTCCATGTGTAGCACATGCGAAAGGATTCTCGGCCAAAAGAGAAATTGGGCTCGGCCCAATTGATACACCATGCAATCACAAGTGTTCTAATTTATTTATTGAAAACAAAGCCTAAACAATAGCCCAATTTAAATCTAGACTACTTTCTCCATGCATCAACTCATACTTTGGAGATTTCTTTGGCCCATATGAATAAAGTGAAAAGCCTATGATTGACTTGATCATCTTGTAGAGGTCCATGTGGATCTTCTTCATCATTCTTCTAGTGATTGGACCTCGAAGTGGGCTTGGACTTGTTGATGCATTTGGGCTTAGGCTTGTTGGGGTCTTATCACTAGAAATAACTCTTTAAGCCAATTAGGGTTCCATGTAATATGAATTTCTCCATACTTAATGACAACAAAATGGACGACCCCAAACACATTTAAATCAAACTTAGAATTTCATGTATCCATCGTAACCCCACTACTAAAAATTCTCCTATTACATGGAAATTTTCTTGCAAATTTGTTAAAAAAATTAGCAAGAAAAGACTTTTTCCTGCTATCTTTTCTAAACATTTTAATTGGTAGGTAATTCCTTCGTGGGTAATTATTTCTTACAAAATTATTAAACCAAATATAACACCAAACTCAATCATTAAAGCAGCCAAGATGAAACAAAAAATTAAATCCTTCTTTATTTAACAATCAGAAACGCAAACTCTTCAATAGAATATGCTCAACCTCATACCTGCAACAGAAACTCTAGAAACGAATGGAAAGCACAAAGGGATTCAAACAATACCACCCAGGAACTCTCAAATCAAATCCAAATGAACTTTAAACCAAATCAATTAAACCTGGAATTCAATTAAGCTTTAGGTCAAGATAAATAAAAAATGATAGAATAGTCATAGGCTCAAATCTAAACATAAGTCTCTTCAACCACAGTAACAACATACTCTTATTCACTATTAGTATATAAATTGTAGCATCTAAATGAGATGTATTCTAATAAAAACATTCACTCATATCTGAAAGGAATTCATATTCAATTTTGCATTCTAAAAATCCAACAAAAGAAAAAAAAAAAAACTCAGAGAACACAATACAAATATTCATCAACACATTTGACACCAACCCAATCCAAACACGATCAGAGGTCATTGCACGAGTTATGCCATTTCTTCATTACAATCCAGTCTCAACAGATTATTATATAATCAGTCCCAAATCATCACAGTAATGAATTAAAATTAACAAAAACACAAGAGATACAAACAGTGTTATATTCGTAACTCATAATCTGTCTTTAATAACCACAATAAACCAATATTCTAGTATTGCAATTGCAATAGGACATCCATTCAAATCTCAACAGGAAATCCACTCAATCATTCAAGGTATCATAGCACTTCCATACTCGAATATTAATCATGAATCAAACCTCGAATCATCCAGAATCTATTGAAACATCTTATAATTCCATGACATACCAACACTTTCAATCTAAAAAAAAAAACAAATAAGAAGGGATAACGTGGAATACCTCGGTTCCGATATAGAGAAAAGAAAGAAAGCAATTTCCAGAGGCGAAGGCAATCTCGTGGTATCTTCCAACTTCAGAAAGAACTCTCTCACCCTAGTGGAAGGCTTGCGCAACGTTCAGTTTCCTCACTTCTCTATTCGCGCGTCTTCCTTCTTCTTTCTCCTCCAGAATTCCGAAAGCTTTCCCAACTCCCCTCCTTCTTTCTCTGGTTTTTTCTTTCATTTTTTCTGCAACCACAATGAGTTTGGCACAAGGGGGATTTCCAGAGAGGATCGAAGATGCTCGTTCTGATGAAGATTAGAACGGAGACGATGATCAATGAATTTCAGCGGATATAGTGGGTCCAGATATGATAATGGAAGTGGAGAACTCTGACTTTCCAATCTATTGCTTGAGAAGATGAATAAATTGGAGGGTGAATGAAGAAGAAGCCCGAACCCCGCTCCCCGCCCTGAAAATGAATCGTCCCGTGTTGGTGGGTTTTTGTAGAGAAGAAGAAGAAAGTTCAAGAATGAAGAGCCTTCGTGTTGCATGAAGTGCGTGAGTTTTTGAAAACGTCCAGTGTGGGGTGAATTAGTTGGGTGTTAGTTAGGGGTTCAATGAATATGTTGGTTAGTGAGGGGAATGAAGCGATTAAGTGTAGTGCGTGAATGGTTATGTAGTGCGTGAGAGAAAAAAGAGAACGCATGGTGTAGCATATGTGTGGGAGTGTTAATATTTTAAGGTTGTTCAAGGGGTAGTTGAAGGGATAAAAAAAATGTGTAGATAGTAGAGTATGAAAGTAGTAGTTGGAGAAGTGTATTTTATAGTTGAGAGTAGTTGTATTGGATGTTGTGTTAGTTGCTCTTCATATTACAAATGGTAGGATACATGGGTATTTATAGACCCATGGATTATTCTAGAAACTTCTAGCTAGAACTTGAGCAAATAGTTCTAGATTTTTCTACATAGTAGAATGTTCTTGACTTTTCTTCGTATCCTAAGCTTTTCTCCAATACTCTAGAAGTTTCATTACATTTCAATAACTCTATCTTAGACTTTTCTAGATTGTTTTAGAATTTGCATTATACTTTAATACTCCTCCTTGATGCAAATTCGGTAACTCCAAGCATAGCGCGTAGTAGTTCAAATCTTGGTTTTGGTAAGACCTTTGTGAAAATATCTGCAATTTGATCTTCTGTCGGGCAGTACTCAAGTCGAATCTTCATATTTGTCTCTACTTCTTTGATGAAGTGGTATTTAATTGCTATATGTTTTGTTCGACTATGATGCACCGTGTTCTTTGTCATTGCAATAGTTGATTTATTGTCACAGTTAATTGTAGTAGGGCCACTTTGTTTTTGTCCCATATCTTTGAGTATTCTTCGAAGCCATATAGCTTGACTTGTTGCTTCAGCGGTTGCCACATATTCTGCTTCAGCGGTTGATTGTGAAACTGTGGCTTGCTTCTTTGACGCCTAAGAGAATATTCTTGATCCAAGTGAGAAAGCATAGCCTGATGTGCTCTTCATGTCGTCCACTGACCCTGCCCAATCACTATCAGTATAACCAAGCAATGTTGGATTGCCTGTGGATTTGTACCATATACCATACTCTTTGGTTCCTTGTAGATATCTTAAAATTCTTTTGCCTACGCCAAGATGTATTTGGCTTGGGTTTTGCATGAATGTTGATAAGAGACTTGTAGCGAACATGATATCTGGTCGTGTAGCCGTCAGATATAGTAGACTTCCAACTAGACTCTTGTATCGAGATGTATCGACTTTTGGTGCTCCATCCACCTTTTGTAGTTTCTCATTCGTTACTAGTGGTGTGCTTACATGTTTGCACCCGTACATCTTAAATTTCTTCAGCAAATCTTCTGTATATTTCTTTTGTGAGATGAATATTCCATCATTTCTTTGACTTACCTTTATGTCGAGGAATAACTCATCAAGCCAAGATAAGTCATCTTAAAGGTCTTCATCATATCTTCTTTAAACTCCATCAACATCTTTGTATTGGTTTCAGTATAAAAAAGATCATCTACATATAGAGAGAGTAAAAGAGTATGATGACCTTGGGTCTTGATGTATAGTGTAAGCTCACTTTTGCTCCTTTTGAATCCTTGATTGGTGAAATATTGATCGATTCTGTTGTACCATGCACAAGGAGCTTGTTTCAGGCCATATAAAGCTTTCTTCAATCTCAACACTTTGGCTTCTTGGCCTTTAACCACAAATCCTGGTAGTTGCTCTATATAGATCTCTTCTTCAAGAACACCATTGAGGAATGCAGACTTGACGTCTAATTGGTAGGTGCTCCATCCTTTTTGTGTTGTAAGGGCTATTAGAGTTCTTATTGTGTCTAGTCGAGCAACTAGAGCAAATGTCTCATTGTAGTCTACTCCAAGTTGTTGTGAATAACCCTTAGCTACCAACCTTGCCTTGTGTTTGTGTATGGTACCATCGGGGTTTAACTTTGTCTTGAAGACCCACTTAACTATGATGATATCTTTATCTTTTGGACAATCTGCTAGCTCCCAAGTGTTGTTTTTCTTTATTGTCTTTATCTCTTCTTTCATTGCCTTGACCCATTCTTCTTATTTTGCGGCCTCTTCAAAGGTTTCATGCTCTAGTATGGCCAAGTTGCAAGATTCATAGATGTTTGTTAGAGATCTAATTCGTCTCGGAGTTTCTTACTGCTCCAGGCTTTGATTGGAGTTTTGTCTTGAACTGCTTTAGTAGGACATCTATTGAGTAGGTAGACAGTAGTGTAGACTACTTCTGTCCATAATATATTTGGTAGTCCTTTCTCCTTCAACATTGATCTCACCATCTCTATGACTGCGTGATTCTTTCTCTCCGAAACATCATTTTGTTGTGGAGTATATGCGATTGTAAGTTGTCGTTTTATGCCTTCATCTTCGTAGAATTTGTCAAACTCACAAGATGTGTACTCCTTTCCACGATCACTTCTAAGTACTTTTATCTGTTTTCCACTTTGTTTCTCGACAAGAGCCTTGAATTTCTTGAATATTCGGAAGATTTTTGACTTTGCCTTTAAGAAATAGACATATGTCATTCTAGAGAAGTCATCAATGAAGAGGATGAAGTACCTGTTGTTGTGATGTGAAGGCGTCCTCATCGGTCCACAAACATCGGTGTGGATCAATTCTAGTAAGTCTTTTGCTCTCCATGCTTTGTCTGTTGAGAATGGTAATCGGTGTTGCTTGGCTATGAGACATCCTTCACATGATTCATTATTCTCCTTCAAGTAAGGAAGATCCTTCATCATGTTTTTCTAATATAGAAGCTTTAAGGCATGTGTGTTGAAGTGGCCAAATCTCCTATGCTAAAGCCATGAGTCATCAACTTCCACCTTCATGGCAATATTAGTTCCAGGTTTGAAGCTGATGGGAAATCTTCTATTTCTCTTCTCCATTTTTACTTCACCAATTTCTAACCTTCTACTGTCATAAATTTTGCATGTATCTTTCTCAAAGTTAAGAGAATATCCATTCTCCATCATTTGGCCAATACTTAAAAGATTCTCTTTAAGATTGGGAACCAGTAAAACATCCTTGATGAATTTCGTACCTTTCTTTGTCTCCACACCATGACCGTTCCTTTGCCTTGAGACTCCATTGTGGCGCCATTTCCAAGTCGAACTTTGACATTGACAGATTTATTAATGTCTTTGAAGATACTTTGATCTTTGGCCATGTCATTGCTGCATCCACTATCCAAGTACCAGTTTCCTTCTCCACTATGAGATTCTTGATTAGCATAGAATAAACGTTGCTCCTGATTATGTTCTTCAGCAAAGTTTGCTTTATGCTTATTTTTATTACGACAATACTTCTCCACGTGTCTAGGCTTCTTGCAATAATGACATATTGGCTTCCCATGATTCCAACAGTCTTTTTCTGCATGACTTGACTTATTGCAAATGCCACACGGAGGATATTTATCTTTCTTGCTTCTAGAGAAATTTCTAGAATCTTTGCTTCTAGAATATTCTTCAATATTTTTCTTTTCTTCTTCTTCTTCTTCTCTCCTTTTAGGATGTAATTTGAGCTTTGATTGGAAGGCATTTTGGAATGAATTTGTACCAACATGATTATTTAATCTTGCTTCGTGTGCTCCAAGGAGACCAACTAATTTACTTATCGATAGAGAAGATGGATCCGAGGAAGTTTCTATGGAAGCTACTATGGAATCATATTTCTCTGTGAGAGTGATAAGAACTTTTTTTACCACTTTTTTTTCCTTAATTTCTTTTCCATATAACTTCTTTTTATTCACTATTTCTTTTATTCTTCCATAGTATTCTTCAATGGTCTCAGATTCCTTCATTTTGATGGTCTTAAATTCTCTTCTTAGATAGTGAAGTTTAACGGAGTGTACCTGTTCATTACCTTCAAATTCTTCTTCCAAAATATCCCACGCCCTTTTTACAGTTTCTGCATCCATGATCCTCCTGGCGATAGTTTCTCCCACAGCTTGTTGAAGAACAAACAATGCTTGTGCATCCTTTTGTTCAAAATCTTCTACCTTTTTTCTTCCTCCTCAGACAGAGTCTCAATATTATCTAGTTAGCTTGAGTTTCCAGAGGTCAAAATTTTCACCCATAAAAACTGGTAGGGGGACTAAAGAAAAGTGAACATTGTAAGAAGCCATGGATTAAAAGAAAAACTCTCTTCTTTCAGAAGTATAGAAGGAAGGTTTTGGAAGTAATAGAATAATTTTTCTATGCCCAATAAATGATCAAATGTAGCTCTGGTACCATTGTTAGTATTTTAAGATTGTTCAAGGGGTAGTTGAAGGGATAGAGAAAATGTGTAGATAGTAGAGTATGAAAGTAGTAGTTGGAGAAGTGTATTTTGTAGTTGAGAGTAGTTGTATTGGATGTTGTGTTAGTTGTTCTTCATATTAAAAATGGTAGGATACATGGGTATTTATAGACCCATAAATTATTCTAGAAACTTCTAGCTAGAACTTGAACAAATAGTTCTAGATTTTTCTACATAGTAGAATGTTCTTAACTTTTCTTCGTATCTTAAGCCTTTCTCTAATACTCTAGAAGTTTCATTACATTTCAATAACTCTATCTTAGATTTTTCTAGGTTATTCTAGTATTTGCATTATACATTAATAGGGAGAAGAGAATAGTGGTGATGTGAGAGAATTAAAGTGTTGTATGTGGTGTATTGATGTGATGTGAGTTCAATGTTTAAACTGTATGCATGAGTGTGCTAGTGTGTGAGTGTTTTGCAGTGCTGGTGTGTGAGTATTACGTGAAAGTGAGTGTGTATGTTGGCGAGTGCAATGAGAAAGAAAAACAAAAAGATGAGTGTTATTGTGTGGCGTGTGTGTGCTATGTGAGATGATGTGTGAGTGAGATTTAGTGCATGAGTGGTGTTGTGTGCTATAAGAGAAAAGAGAGAAAGGTGTGTTGGTGGAGCTCCAAAGGTGCGTGAAGAACTCCATGGCAGTGGAAATTGGAGGAAGGAATGAAGGCAAGTTGGAAGGCACTTGCAATTAATGGAAAGTGAGAGAGGTGATAGGATCTCCTAATCTATGCTAGCCTAAGGAAGGTGGCTAGAGGTAGAGAGAGGAAATCTCTAGAAAGGGGGTGACTCTCAAAGGCAATAGAGGGAGGAGTGCTCTCAACTCAAGTTGTATCTATTGCTTAAAATTTCAAGAGTGTCTACAAATGAGTGAAATTTTAGCTTTTATATGAAGCCATTTACACATGAGAAAGGAGAGCCATTGGATGGAGTGGGCCTTGATCTTGGCCCTTAGATCAAGCTTGGAGAAGGAGGCAAGGTCACGCCCCTTGGATCTTGGCTTGAAGAACAAGAAGGATTCTTAGCCTTTAGATGTGATGACCA
>Ga0209589_1001194_pt1 | contig 41825 bp, 35 predicted proteins | sample CowpeawhiteBW_FD_187525 | JGI IMG/M metagenome (GOLD analysis project Ga0209589, IMG submission 187525) | Root nodule microbial communities of legume samples collected from California USA - Cow pea white BW (SPAdes) (version 2) | ecosystem: Host-associated > Plants > Roots > Nodule | place: USA...
AGGCGGAAGATGTTATCCAGGATCTTGGCGTTGTTCGGCTCCTGCTCGAACTTCACCAGCTGGTTGTCCACGGTGTCCAGGCTCTCGCTGGTCTCCGTCAGAAACTCCCGCAACAGATCATCCATGAAAACAGGCCTTCATACAGGAAGGGCGCGCACGAGGCGTGATGCGCCATTTCGGAATGGGGCCAGCTTCACCGCAAAGCGTTTAATATTGGTTGAGTATGTGCAAAAGAACGGAACCAACAAAGAGATAGGGCGCTCCGGACAAACCGAAGCGCCTCATAAAGATTCGATTAAGAAGCCGAACGCGACGCGTCTGTTTTACGAAGCGCTAACGATGATGGCTTCGCCTTCGGGCGCGAGCGTCACCGTGAGCCCGCAGGACTGCGCGAGGAGCCGCGTGTAGTAAGGCTGGATTGCATGCGCATCTGCGGCAGGCCCCCGCTCGCCGCTCAGGAGCTCGGAGATGTTTTGCGGCAGGCGCGCATTGTGCCCCGTCGCAGTGATGCGGAAGCTCATCGTCTCGCCCTCGCCGATCGGATCAACCGTCAGCATGCCGCCGCGCGGGATCGTATGCTGGGCGACGACCAGCATGTTGAGCAGCAGCTTGACGCGATTCTTCGGCAGCAGCAGCCGCGGCAGATTCCAGGTGATCGAGCATTTGCCGTCCTCGATGTGGCCGCGCGCCATGGTCTGGGCATCGCCGAGATCGATCTGGGCGCCGGAGGAGCCGGCGGCGCCGAAGGCGAGGCGGCAGAACTGGAGTCGGGCGGAGGCAGTCTTGGCGCTCTTGCGGATCAGGTCGAGCGCGAACTCGCGATCTTCCGGCTTGGGATCATCGTCGAGCACTTCGAGCCCGTTGACGATGGCACCGACGGGGCTGATGAGATCGTGGCAGACCCGCGAGCACAGGAGCGCGGCGAGCTCGAGCATATCGGGAGCAGTAGCGGTCGCGGGCGACGAGGCGTCAGACATATAATTGGGTCCTGGAGGGTTCCTGGAATTGCACGGCGCTGGACGCCGCGAATCACGCATGCTTGACGGATGCTGCGGGTTCTAACATTCGCCAGCCGGTGGCAGCTAGCTTGCGATAGGCTCGAAGCGGCCATAAGAGCTGCGGGCGAATCAATTGAGAGGGCAGACTTGCCGATGAATGAGGCATGCAGGTGAGGATCATCGATGCCGAGGCCGCATCCGGATTGATGGAGGCGCTCACCGCACTGGTGGTGAAGGCGGGCGAAGCGATCCTTGCCGTCAACCGCTCCGCCATGCGGATCGAGGGCAAGCAGGACGGCTCACCGGTGACCGAGGCCGACCTCGCCGCAGACCGCATCATCGCCGACGGCCTGGCGCGGCTCGCGGGCGACGTTCCGACGCTGTCGGAAGAGCGGACCCAGCTCGCCGCCCCGCCGTTTCAGCGCAGCTTCTTCCTGATCGATCCGCTCGACGGCACCAAGGAGTTCGTCGCCGGCCGCGACGAATTCACCGTCAACCTCGCCCTGGTGACGGACGGCGTTCCCTTGCTCGGCATCGTCAGCGCACCCGCGCTCGGGCTGCTCTGGCGCGGCATCGTCGGGCGCGGCGCCGAGCGGGTGAAGTTCGACGGGGCAACTATCGGGGCGGCCGAGCCGATCCACACCCGCAAGCTGCCGGCACCGGGCGAGCCCTGGATCGCGGCGGTGAGCCGCTCCCATGGCGACCCCAAGAGCGAGGCGTTCATCGACGACAGGCCCAATGCCGTCAGGAAGACCTGCGGCTCGGCCGTGAAATTCGGCCGGATCGCGGAAGGCAACGCCGACATCTATCCCCGTTTCGGGCCGACCTCGGAATGGGATGTCGGGGCCGGTTGCGCGGTCGTGACCGCGGCTGGCGGCAAGGTGACCGACGGCAAGGGCGGCGAGCTCCGATTCGGCCAGCGCAGCGATACGGGCTTCATCATCCCGGAATTCATCGCCTGGGGCGACCCGCAGGCCGTAGGCTGCTACTGACCGAGCTGTTCCTGAAGAGTCGGCCAGCGCTTGCCTACCTCATAGAGGAAGCGCTCGGGATCGGCGACGAAGGCGTCGCGATTCGCTTCCCGGCTGAACAAATAGAGCCGCTGCGCCACGATCGCGAAGAAATGCGGATTGCCGGCGATGGTGACGCCGCGGGCGATATCGGCCGGATCGTAGCCGCCGAATTGCGGACCATAGATCTCGGGATGCGCCAGAAAGGAGGCTCGGTTGCCCTCGTTCCGGAAGCGCCAGACCGCACCCCGGAGATTCGCCTCGAACTCTGCCGTCCCCTGCACGGCCTTGCCAACAACGAAATAAGCGACGGGGTCGAAGCCCTCGATGGCGACGCCGGTGAAGCGGTTGACGACGATCCGTTCGGTGGTGGTGGCCGCTGCCGGTAACCCCGGGCAGATGATCCAGATGCCCGCCAACAGGCCGACGAGGCCGATCAAGGCAATTCCGGGGCGCAAAGGGCTATCTTCCTGCCGTTGTGCCGTCATAGTTGCTGCGGATAACATCCGAGTCGAGGGGACATTCGGCGCAACCTAGAGCCGTGCCTGTTGGCGTCAGGTTAAGGAAGCGATCGGATTCGGTACCAGGGGTTCTTTTATGACTTTCGCATCACGCCTTGCTGCGCTCGCGCTTGCCGCGATGATCGGCTGGATCGTGCCGGCCTCCGCCCAGCAGGCGCCGCCGCCCAACCTGCCGCCGCCGCAGCGAGCCCCGTCCCCCAACACCTATGGGCCGGACGAGCTCGTCACGGCCGGCCACCGCTTCTTCGGCAACGTCTCGCGCGGGCTCGCCTCGATCATCGAGAAGGCGGTCAGCCAATGGGGCCTGCCGAACGGCTACATCCTGGGTGAGGAAGGCTCCGGCGCCTTCGTCGCCGGCCTGCGCTACGGCGAAGGCACGCTCTACACCAAGAATGCCGGCGACTTGCGCGTCTACTGGCAGGGTCCCTCGCTCGGCTTCGACTGGGGCGGCGACGGCGCCCGCACCATGACGCTGGTCTACAACCTGCCCGCCACCAATGCGATCTACCAGCGCTTCGCCGGCATCGACGGCTCGGCCTACATCATCGGCGGATTCGGCATGACGGCGCTCACCGCCAACAACATCGTGCTGGTGCCGATCCGCTCCGGCCTCGGCCTGCGGCTGGGTGCCAATATCGGCTATCTCAAATACACCCCGCGGGCGACCTGGAACCCGTTCTAGGTCCTCGCCTCCTATCCGCCTACGGATCAAGGTTAACGACAGAGCGGGGCTGGCTTTTTGCCGGCCCGCCATGGCATTGTCGTTGGTGAATTTTTCCTTAAGCTTGGGAGTTCTGGCCCATGGTCGAACCGATCATGTACCTGGCGATCGGTTTCCTGCTCTCGATGCTGTGCTGGCTCGCGATCGTGCCGCTGGTGCATAACCGCGCGGTGCGCCTGACCACGCGCCGGCTAGAGGCCGCAACCCCGCTGTCGATGGCCGAGATCCAGGCCGACAAGGACCAGCTCCGTGCCGAATTCGCCATGTCGGCGCGGCGGCTCGAGATGAGCGTCGAGCAGCTCAAGAACAAGACCACGAGCCAGCTCGCCGAACTCGGCAAGAAGAGCGACGCCATCAACCGCATGAAGATCGAGCTTGGCGAGAAGAACGCCACGATCTTCGCGCTCGAAGCGCGCGAGAAGGCGATGAAGGAGCAGCTGCGCGCCACCGAGGAGGAATTCAACGCCAAGACCGAGGCGTTGCACGCCGCCGAGATTGCGCTGGCCGACAAGCAGGCCGAGCTCGCCAGGATCAATGCCGAGCTGTCCGACCGGTCGATGATGGCGGAGAGCCGCCAGGTCGAGCTCATTGCCGTGCGCGCGCAAATCGAGGAATTGAAGAACCGCGTCGGCGATGCCGAGAAGGAATTTGCCGCCACGCAAGCTCGCCTCGCGCAGGAGCGGACCGACTCCGAGACCGCCTCGCGCGAACTCGGCGAGGCGCGCGGCCGCGTCGAGAATTTGAGCCAGCGCATCACCGAGCTCGATCGCCAGCTCATCGTGCAGGTGAAGGAGGCCGAGATGCTGTCGGGCCGCGTCGCCGACCTCGAAGGGCGACTTGCGACGCAAGGCAAGCTGCTCGCCGAGCGCGACTATGAGAACAACCAGCTGCGCCAGGCCAACGAGGCCGCCGAGCGCACCATCAAGGAGCTGCGCGTCGAGATCGCCGCCTTGAGCGGCGGCAAGTCGTCGGCCGCGTTTGCAGCGATCCGCGCGGAGAAGGCCGCGTTGGAGGAGCAGCTCCGCTCCGCCCGCGACGAGCGCGCAAAGCTCCAGCGCGACATCAACGCGATCCAGCAGCAGGCGGAAAGCTCCTGGGCGACCGAGCGCATGGAGAACGCGCTGCTGCGCGAACGCATCAACGACATCGCCGCGGAAGTGGCAAAACTCGCGATGCAGCTCGAAGGCCCGAACTCGCCGATCGAGGCGCTGCTGGCGGCCGAAGCCGGCCAGCCGCCCAAGCCGGCGCCACGCCCGGCCAACGATGCCGCGACCAATGGCGCGGGCGCTGCCACCCTGCCCGAAGGCGGCGGAACGCTCGCCGAACGCATCCGCGCCCTCCAGGCCCACGCCTCCCGCGCGCGCCAGCAGGGCGCGTAACCGGCCCAAAATCCGGCTTCCCTCGCGAATTGCGCGACCTGCCGAAGGTTTTCCGCCGCCGCGCCGCCTGGAAACTTGACACCTTCGGCCGGCACTTCTAAATCGCGGGCTCCGATGTGCCGGCCGGCCGAAAGGTCCGGCCGCCTGCATGATGGTCCCGGGCGCATAGCTCAGCGGGAGAGCGTTCCCTTCACACGGGAGAGGTCCAAGGTTCGATCCCTTGTGCGCCCACCATTTCAATGACTTGCCCCGCAAATTCCCCGATGTGCCCTAGAAATTCGGTCCTACGGAGAGCAGCTGGTTAGACCGGCGGGCAAAATCGTAGTGAGGGAAATCATCCACACGGAGCGCTGTTTCTCGCGAAGGGTGAACATGCAAACACGGAGTAGTCGCATGCGACGGATGCTGATCGAGCTCCAAGCCCGTTTCCCATGCGCCCACCGTCGACAGCCCGGAGCCGACGCCGGAATGAAGCTCAATTTTGAAGTGGCAAACGCTTAAATTTGCCCGCGCCAGCGCGGCCCGGTTCGACGTGCTGATTGTGGTCGCAGCTTTCAATGACCGAAAAGGATGAAGCTGCGATCAGCACTTGGGCGATCTTTTAAATCTACGGCCGCAACCGAGGAATTGGAGCCGCTTCCGCTGACGCAATGCCGCGGGCCTGCACTCATTAGAATTCAGCAGGCCATCGCCCGGCACTTTGACCAGACCGACGTCACGTCCGCACCCAGTGATGGTAGAAAATAGTGGGAAGGCGCATGCGTCCGCTACATCGCTTTACCAACTATATCTCGGAAGCTCTGTTTCCTATCGGAGAGCGATTTTGCTTCCCAAATGCCGTCGCTTGCGCCCAATCCCCGTGACGCAAAGGTCCATATCGACCGTTTGCGCCTGCTGGGCTCTATGGGGTTTGCGGCGTTTCGTGGCCGACCACGGCATAGTAAGGTTAGGCCTCTCGATGAGACCTTGCCCGTCCAAGGCCCGGCGTTACCGGACTGTCGAGATCGCGTCCAGAAACAATCTGAAACAAGATTCTTCGCCATTTGGCCCGAATCTTGGACAAATAAATCGCATGGCCAATCCCAACATCCTTGTCGTCGAGGACGACCGCGAAACCCGGACGTTGATTGCGAAATACCTGCGCAACAATGCCTGCAACGTCACGGCCGTGTGCGACGGCCGCGAGATGTCGCGCGCCATGGCCGACCACCGGGTCGATCTCATCATCCTCGATGTCATGCTGCCCGGCGAAGACGGTCTCAGCCTCTGTCGCAAGGTGCGTTCGGAAGCGCAGACGCCGATCATCATGCTGACAGCGCGCGGCGAGGACGTCGACCGCATCGTCGGTCTCGAGATGGGCGCGGACGACTATCTGCCCAAACCCTTCAACCCGCGCGAGCTGCTCGCTCGCATCAACGCAGTGCTTCGCCGCCAGGCCGCCGCGCAAGCGGCGAGCGCGGTCCAAGGCGCGAGCACGCTTGCCTTCGAAGGCTGGCGCATCGATCTGCGCCTGCGCGAATTACGCAATCCGGACGGCGCCCGCGTCGCGGTGACCAGTGCCGAGTTCGATCTCCTGCGCACGTTCTGCGAGCGGCCCGGCCGCGTGCTGTCGCGCGACAGCCTGCTCGACCTCACGCAAGGGCGCGATGCCGGCTCATTCGAACGCTCCATCGACGTGCTGGTCAGCCGCATCCGGCGCAAGATCGAGCCCAATCCGCAGGATCCGACCATCATCAAGACGGTGCGCTCCGGTGGCTATCTGTTCACGCCCAGAACCGAAGCGGTGGGCACACAGGCAGCCGCGGCTGCCTCGAGCGGCTGACATGCGGCTTTTGGGATTTTTTCATCTCAGGAGCATCAGCGGTCAGATCGCCGCGCTCGTAGTGGTTTCGATCCTCGCGCTGCATCTCATCATCACCGCAGGATTTCTGATCACGCGGCCGGACCGCGCGACGACGCCGCCCGACAGCGAGCATGAGTTCGTCACTGCTGCGCGCCTCCTGTCCGCGGCAAGTGCCAGCGAACGGCCGCGACTTCTCGCCGACATCGCACGCACCTTTCCGGAGCTACGGGTCGAGCAGATCGCGCCTGGCTCCGCCGCAGCCGTCGGCGGCATCGAAGCTCCGCATCTGCACGGCGTGCACCGCCTTGTCGGTGAGGGTTACAAGGTCGTCGCACTGGCCCCGGACGGCGGCTCGTCGCGGATCGGCATCCAGCTGCCCGATGGCATGATCATCGCAGGCCACGTCGAACGAGGACGGCCGCCCTGGTTGTGGGGCAATCCCTGGATATCGACCCTGCTGTCTGCCGTGATCAGCGTGACGCTGCTCGGCGTTTGGGCTGCACATGCGCTGGCGGCGCCGCTATCGTCGTTTGCCAAGGCCGCCGAGGATTTCAGTCTCGATCGGGCGCCCGAGCCGCTGCCCGGGCGTGGACCCGAGGAGATCCGCTCGGTCGCGCGCGCGCTCAACCGCATGCAGGAACGGATCGCGCGGCTGATGTCGGATCGCACGCGGATGCTCGCCGCGATCAGCCACGATCTGCGTACGCCGATCACGCGGCTGCGCCTGCGCGCCGAGTTCATCGAGGACGAGGGCAACCGCAAGCGCATGCTGATCGACCTCGACCAGATGCGCTCAATGCTCGAATCCGTGCTGTCGCTCTTGCGCGACGACCGCAAGATCGAGGCCGTGACGCTAGTCGACATCGCGAGCACGCTCCAGCTCGTTGCCGACCAGTTCGGCGACATGGGCCATGTCGTGCACTATGACGGGCCAGCTTCCGCGAGCGTTGTAGTACGGGCCGACGATTTGCATCGCGGCGTCACCAAACTCGTTGAGAACGCGGTGCGATTCGGCGCAGAGGTGAAGATCCGTCTCAAGATATCGGGCAGAAGACTCGTCATCGACGTCGAGGACGACGGTCCCGGCATTTCGGATGCACGCAAGCAGGAGATGCTGGAGCCGTTCGTGCGCGGCGACGATGCGCGCACCATGGACGACTCCACCGGCTTCGGGCTCGGCCTGTCGATCGCACGTGCGATCGCGATCGCCCATGGCGGCGAGCTATCACTGCATGATCACGAGCCAAAAGGATTGATCGTTCGCATACAAATGCCGGTGAAGCAGCGAACGTCCGGGGTAGCGTCAGTGTGCGATCGACCAGTTCGCGATCGAGAGAGCCTTCTTTCTTGATCGGCCTCCGGCCCGAGCGCGACGGCTTCCACTCTTCGTTTAGATTCATATTTGCTCATTGAGCATTGGATCTAGCTCCCCTGAGGCGTCCGCACTCCGGTCGAGCCCCGGCGCCTCTCTTTATTACCGAACGCCCCCCAGCTCGGCTCGAATGAACCGAATTGAAATGTTGACACGAGCAGCGGAAGAATGCACTCGCGAGTCTCCAGCTGCGCGTTCAGAAGAGGCTTCCACAATGCCCTATTTCACTTCAGATAACTCGCAAGATTGAGGCTCAAGATCTTCCCGAGAGCAGAATAGGATGCCGTGAGCTGGGTCTGGTAGGTCGACAGCTGCGCAGTGACGGCGGCGACGTCGACGCTGGTCAGGTTGTTCGACAAGGTCTCCGCGTAACTCTTGTAGTCGGTCTGGCGAGTGCTCGCGGCCTCAATCGAGGACGCCGAACTCGACAGCTTTGCCTGCACGGCGGCGGTGTCGTCGAGCGCCGTGCTGGCGAGGTCGAGCGCGCTGGTGATGTCCGACGAGGACAGCGTGGTGCTGTTGGCGACGAACTTCAGGACCCGCATCACTTCCTCGAACGCCGAATTGTCGGCGGTGACGCCGTAGGACACGGTCTCGTCGGCCGCAACCCGCACCGAGGCAATCTCGTCATTGCCCTTGTAATAGCTGGTATCAGCCGTGGTGGTGGAACCCGTGTCCGACGAGAAGCTGGTGAGATCGACCGGCGCCGTGTCCGTCTTGCCGCCGGCAAAGACATATTGACCGTCATATTGCGTGTTCATCAGCGAGCCCATCTGCTCCAGCATCTGCTTCGCAGACGAGATCACCGAATTCGTTTCGGTCGAGCTTCCGGTCGAGGCCGCGCTGAGCTGGGAGCGGAGCTGGGTGATGATGTCGGTCACCGAGCCGACGGCCGAATACATCACCTGGACCTTGCTGTCGGCGAGCGTCGCCGCATCGATATAGGACTGCGCGCGTGTCACCGAGACCTGGAGATTGACGACATGCTGCGCGTTCGAGCCGTAGCCGCCGAAATCGGTTGAGACCACGCCCGAGGATTCCTGGACCTGCTCATTCGCCATAACCGATTCCACGCGCATCGCGTCGGCGATGATCCTGTTCGACTGGGCGAAGGTGGCCACCCGCATCGCGACCATAGGCGGGCCCTCTTACGTCGACTGCACGGCGTTGAGCAGCGCCGAGTACATGGAGTTGATGGCCTGGATCAGCGCCGACGCCGCCGAATATTTGTTCTGAAGCGTGCTTAGATTGGCCGATTCTTCGTCGAGGTTAACCCCCGACTGCGACGACAGCGAGCTCGCATAGGTCGACTGCGCGGTCTCCTTGGCGGTGTAGTTGGTCGACGCCTGTGAGGACTTGCTCGCGACATCGGCCACGATAGCCGAAGCATAGTCGGCAAACGATCCGGTGGTGGCGGCAAGCCCCCCGGTAGAGGAAAACGTCCGCGACGCCGTCAATGCGCTGGAGAACGCATTGACCACGCTCGCCGATCCCGACATCAGCACACTGCTGCCGACCGTGAGGCTCGACGAGGAATCCAGCGTGGCGAGTTGCAGCTCGGTGGTTGCGGACAAGATGCTGCTGTTGACCGCGATATCGGACGCATTTGTTCCGGTCACGAGGTCGTTAAGACCGAAAAAGTTCGAAAACCCCTCGTTCGAACTTCCCACCGAGCTCGTCATCTCGTTGATGGCGACGCCGTTGCCCGAGGCGGTCGCCGTGATCGAGAGATGGCCGTTCGCATCGATCGAAGCCGACATCCCGGAGATGCCATTGATGGCCGTCACGAGGTCGCCGACCGTCGAATAGGACGACAGGTCGAGATCGCCGTACGAGACCAGATTTCCGCTCTGGTCAGTGACGGCAAGGCGCACCGTGCCGGTGGCTGATAGGGCCGTGCCACTGGTGACGCTGCTCGAACCGGTCAGGGTGGTCGGCGCCGGCACCGAGGAGGCGCTGTTCGAGACGGCGTTGACCGCGGAAGCCAGCTGCGTTGCGAGCTGGTCGAGCTGGGACTGCGCCGCCGGCAGGGTCTTGTCGCGGAGCGTGATCAGCGCGCCGATGTCGCCGCCTGATATCTGCGAGGTGATGTCGACGCCGTTTACCGTGATCGCGCTGAATCCGCTCGACGAGGAGCCCGCCCTGTACGCCGTCGACGACGACACATTGGCTGCGGCGGTATAGCTGATCTTGTGCGCGGAGGAGTCGACCAGCGCCTGCCCGGTCGTGGTGTAGACCTGGAGATCGCCGTTCGACGCAGTGTAGTAGCTCACGTTCATCTTGGAGGCGACGTCCTGGAGCGCAGTGTTGCGCTGATCCTCCAGGTCGGCCGTTGACTGGCCCGCCGCGGCCGTCTGCTTGATCTCTGCGTTCAGGTCCGCGATGTTCTGCAAGTCCGTGTTAACGTCGTCGATCGAGGACGAGATGTCCTGGTCGGCGTTGGAGCGCAGCTTCTGGATGCCGCTGGAGGTCTCCCGTAATTGGCTCGTGACGTCGTCGAGCGCGCTGACGACGTTGGACTGCAATGAGGCGCTACTCGGTGTGCTCGCAAGCGATGACAGCGCGGATTCCAGCGAAGCGATACTATTGGCGAGCGAGGTCCCGGTCGATGAACTGCTGGTGCTGCTGGTTGAACCATAGAGCTTTTCCAGCGAGGTCAGATAGGTGTTGGTCGTGTCGGCCGAGCCAAGATCGGAGTCCGCACTGACCAGCGACTTCAGCAGCAGCTTGTCGACTGTCGAGCTGATGCCCGTCACCGTGACGCCGGTGCCGACGCCGTTGGTGACGCTGCTCGACTGGTTCGCGGTCTTCCTGGTATAGCCCGTCGTGTCGGCGTTCGAAATGTTCGACGACGTCACGCTGATCTGCACCGACGTGGACGACAGGCCGCTGAAGGCGATCGATCGTGCGATATCGAGCGACACGGCGGGCTCCCAGAATCGTCAGGCGCTGCGGCTTGTGCCGCTGGAAACGGCGCGGGCGGCAGCAACGCGGCCGGAGGCGCCATAGGGCGATACCGCGGCGATCTGCTCGCGGATCGCCTGCATGACGGCCTCGATCCGACGGTTGCTGGCCTCGATCGCCGCGCGCAGGCGCACCAGATTTTCGTCCATCGCAGCGCGCAGTTTCAGGATCCGCTCCAGTAGCTGTTCGCGCAGGATCGGGTCACGCACGTGCAGGCTGGTCGTTCCGGCCGCGCATTCGGCCACCGTTCGCTCGAACAATTCTGCCAGCCGGTTCTTTTCGTCGACCTGCTTCAGGCGCGAAGCCGGGAGGCCCTTGGAAAGCTCGGCATTTTCCTCCGCGACCAGTGCGGTCAGGACGTCGATCAGCGCGATCAGCGACTTGATCCGCGGGTCGCCGTTTGCGGCATTGGCTTTCTTGGGTTGAGTAACACTCATGGTCGTCGCCTTCTTCTAATTATGCCGCTTGCCGCGGTGGACCTGCGAGTTGCGCAAATACGCACCGATCGCGGTCGTCCTGACGGTCGCTTGCCTCATCTCGCTTTCGACCTCGCCGCATTTCTTCAGCAGGCCGCTACGGGTCGTCTCGATATCGTCGAGTAGCGCGAGCAGCTGCTTGTAGTCACTTTCCTTGATCGTTGCGGCCCGAGCGACCAGCCGTCGCAGTCGACGTAGCAGTGCTTCTCCGGCTGCGCTCGCCTTCTCACCGGGCATCGCTCACCTCATCGCCGAGATCAGGGTGTCGTACATCTTGTTGACGGTGGAGATGACCTGGGACGCGGCGGAATAGGCCTGCTGTGCCGAGATCATGTTGGAGAACTGGCTGGAGGTATCAGTAGTCGAGGATTCAAGCTCGCTGCCGTAGATCGTGCCCGCGCCGTTCTCGCCGGAGGCCTGCAATGCGGCGTTCCCCGACGTCACGGTCGCTGAGTAAAGGCCGTCGCTGGCAGCGGAGAGCCCGGTCGGATCGGCAAAGGTTGCCACCGCGATCTTGTAGATCGCGATGGTCTGGCCGTTCGAATATGTGGCGTCGACCACGCCGTTCTTGCCGATCGAAACGCTGGACAGCTTGCCGTAGGAGAGGCCGTCTGAGTTGATGCTGGTGACGTTGACAGTCGGCGTCGTCTCGCCGGAAGCATATTGCGTTAGACCGTCGGTCTTGCCGGCGGTGCCGAGATTCATCGTGATTGTGCTGTCCGTTGCGCCATCGGTCCAGCCTGTGACCTTGACGGTTGCGGGGCTCGGGCTGGTGCTGGCCAGCGAGCCGTCACTGTTGAAGGTTATTGCGATCGAGCCCGCGGCCGTGCCGGTCGCTGTTGTGGTATCCGATGTCGAGGTTGGATTGGCAAAATTTGCATTCCAGGTGTTAGTCCCCGTCTTGGTCCAGGTAACCTGCATCGAATTCGCGGCACCGAGCGAATCATAGACGGTCATCGAGCTGGTGTAGGTATCGCCGGTCGCCGCATCTGACGGCAAATTGGCGGCGATCGTGGTTTTGGTGGTGGCGCTGCCGCTGGTCGAGGCGACCTGGGTGTTGATGGCTTGGAGATTGCTCGCCGACTCATTGCCGACGACGTTGCCGTTTGCGTCGGTGCGCCAACCCTCCAGGTAGCTGCCATTGTTCTCGAGATAACCAGCATTATCGGTCGAGAAGGCACCGTTGCGGGTGTACGAGGTGGTGCCGCCCGTCGTGGCGCTGGTCACGACGAAGAAGCCCGAGCCCTGGATCGCGACATCGGTGGCGTTGGAGGTTGCGGCGAGCAGGCCTTGCTGCGTGATGTTGGCGCGGCCCGAAACGGTGACACCGCCGGAGGCATAGGACGTCGTGTTGCTCGATGCGGTGACGAGGTCGTCGAACATCGCCGACGTCGTCTTGTAGCCCGTCGTACTGGAATTGGCGATGTTATCGCTGATCATCGACAGGGACTGACTCTGCGCGCTGAGCGCCGAGATCGCCGAGGACAGTGCACCGGTGAGACTCATGATGAAACTCCAGAGAAATCGTGACGAAAGATCACGACGTGACGCCAATGATGTTGGCAGCGCTGACGGAGACGCCGTTCACGGTCAGCGACGGCGTTGAGGTCGACGTGTCGATACCCGTGACCGTGCCGGTGACGGTCGTGTAGTTGAGCACCGAGTTGCCGGCCGAATCCGTCGCCGTCACCGAAATGGTGTACTGGCCGCCGTCGGTGAGCTGGGTGCCGCTGGAATTCTTGCCATCCCAGGTAAAGCTGTTGGAGCCGGCGTTGCCGGTCCCTGTGCCGGTGTAGACGGTGTTGCCCGAGGAGTCCTTGACGGTGATCGAGACATCGGAGGCAGCCGAGGACAGCGAGTAGCCGAACGTCGCCGAGCCGTTACTCAGCGTCGACGTTTCAGTCTTCGCCTCGACGGTGTGGCCAATATAGTTGACCGAGTTGAGCGTCACGAGACTCGAGAACGAGCTCGAAAGCGAGCTCAGACTGGAGTTGATCGACTGCTGGGAGCTGAAATTGGCGTAGGAGGTGAGCTGATTGACGAGGTCAGTCGTCGAGGTCGCATTCAGCGGATCCTGGTTCTGGAGCTCGCTGACGAGCAGGTTCAGGAAGTCGCTGGACGTCAGTGTCGACGAGGACGACTTGCTCGACGCGGACGTCGTCGTGGTTGCAGTCGTCGCGGAACTCGTGGCGGAAACTGTCATCAGAAACTCCGGTTTCCTGCGCTGCCAGCGACGAGATGCCGGTCGGCTGCACTTGAAATCTGTGTGCTGATGAAACGCGTGGACGCGCGGATTCAGGCGAGGATTCGCGCGTTCGAATATGGCTTTCGACACGGCAAAATCTGCCGTGTGTGAGAGCTAGAACAGCGATGAGTTTTCAGCCGGATTGTTGCAGCAACTGCGCTACGCCCCCCCTCTCCCCGCTTGCGGGGCGATGATTGGGGTGAGGGAGAGTCTCCGTGCAGAAGGTGAGATTTGGATTCGCGGAGAGTCCCGCCTCACCCGGAATCCAAGCTACGCTTGAATTCCGGCCTCTCCCGGCAAGCGGGGAGAGGCGAAAAAGTGACGCGTTCCGTTATGGCATAGAGGAAGAGCCGTTCAGCTCTCGGCCGTCTCGCCTTCGGTACGCGGCTCGGCGGGGTCGCTCTTCATCTTTGCAGCGGCGGCGACGATGCGGTCGGCGAGGCCCTGGGGGGCGCGGACCGGAGGCGCGGTGAGCGCCTGCCGCAAGGCGCGCGCTTCATCCAGCAAGGCCTGCGCGGCGGCAGACTGCGCCAGCAGCTCTTGCGCAGGCAAGCGCCTGTCGTCGGGCCAGAGGGAGAGATCCTCGCCCAGCCGGTCGATCAGTTCCTCAAACTCGGTGACGTCCATCGCCTGCCGATCCTGCCTCGGTCAGGCCCGTCATAAAGCATTGCAGGTGCGGCGGAAACGGGATTTCGGCGGCTTTGCGCGCCATAACCGCCCCGGGCCACTACGGAACCAGGCCCAAACAGCAGGACAAGTGATCGCCGGGAGGTTTCGCAGGGCCCAACGCCCCCGCGGTTCAGCCCGTGCGGGCCGAATCGGCCGGGGCGGTTTTGCCAGCCCGCACTGTTGTATCGACGTACTCCCAAGCCTCCCGCAGCTCGGTCACGGCGGCGATGATCCGCCGAAAACTTTCGCGGGCGCGCGGCCGGCCGAACGCCCTGTGGCTCGCCACGATCAGGCTGTTGTAGGTCTGGAACAGCCGCTCGGCCACCACCCCGCCCTTGGTGAAATCGAGATTATAACTAAGCCCGCGGAGGATCGCGGTCGCCTTCAGCAGATATTCGTGCCCCTCCTCGAAGCGCCGCGCTTCCTGAGCCGCCAGCGATTTCTGGAGGAAGGTGACCGAGCCGCCAAGCAGCATCGAGACCGCCTTCAGCGGCGGCACGGTGGTCGCTGTGCCGCGATAGGCCTGGTTGGCCAAGTATGCCATCGGATTATGCATCATCAATTACTCGAACTGGAGTTGAGCAGGGCCGTGAGATAAGTGAGCGTGTTATTCGCGCTCGAAATCGCGGACTGGTATTTCGCGTACTGCGTTTGCAACTGCGACTTATAGGCGGACGCGGCACTATCGATGTCGTCAACCTTCTGCTGAAGCTGCGTGTCACGATCGGTCAGGTTCGTGATCAGCGTCTGCAGCGAGCCGGAGCTCGTCGAATAGGATTTGGACAGCTGATAGAGCTGCGTGGCGATGCCCGATGTCGAAGTCACCGTGATCGATTGCGAGGTCCATCCCGAATAGGTGAACGCCATGCCGGCATAGACCGTTCCGGCCGCCCCGATGATCGTCGTGCCGCTCACGGTGAACAGCGAGGAATCACCGCCGACCGAGGCGGAGGCGAGATTCCCGGACGAATCCACCGTGAGGTCCAGCGTAAAGGATTGTGGCGAGGTGCCGGTGTTGACGACGCTGAGCTGGCTCGACGAGGTCTTGGTCTGCGCCGACAGCAGCGTGGTGACGCCGCTCAGATTCGTGCTGAGGACGTTGGACAGCGTCGAGGTGTCGAGCTCGAGCTCGTTCTTCTCGTTGAAGGACAGGCCGAGGTCGGCCATGGTCAAGCCGCCTACCGTGCTGTTGAGCGCGTTCTGAAGCGAATCCATGATGTCTCGCATGGTGCCGTCGCCGAACAGCACCGCGCTCGAATCCGCCGTTCCGTCCGAGGCCGTCGCCTGCTGCGCGATGACCGCATCGCGAAAGGTGTTGTAGTTGGTGACGAGATTCTGGACCGCCGTCTCGATCTGGCTGGTATCTGCCGCGACACTGATGTTCAGAGTAGATCCGCTCGGCGTCGCCTGCAGCAGGTTGAAACTCACGCCGGTCAGCACGTCGGTGATATCGTTGGTATCTCGCGTCATCGAGATGCCATCGAGCGAGAATTTTGCCGGCTGCGACGTCTGCAGCACGTCGGCAAACGCGCCGGTGCTGTCGGTCACGCCCAGCTTGTTCAGGATGTCGTCGCCGGACGTGCTGGAATAGCTGATGTCGGCGGCATCCTGGGTGCCCGACAGCACCATCTCGTACGACCCGCTCGACACCTGGACGATCGAGGCCTGCACGTTTGTGGTCGAGGTCTGCGCGTTGATGGCGTCGACGACGTCCTGAAGCGACATCGTGCTGGTGACCGTGATATCTGCGGTGCTGCCACTACCGAGGCCAAGCGAGAACGTGCCGGAATAGCCGAGCGCGCTGGTCTGGCCCGGCTGCGAGGTTCCGACCACCTTCTGCGCCGTCGCGACCTGGCTGATCGTCAGCGTGTGGTCGCCGGTCGCGGCGCCGTTGGAGACGGACATCGAGAGCGCGGAGGACGCACTGACGTCGCCGGTCGAGCTGATGGTCGCGGCACGGGTGGCGAAGACGTTGGTCGCCAGCGAATTGACGACGGCGGTCGCGAGCGAGGACAACCCGCTCGACAGCGTGGAGAGATCGGTCTGCAGCTTTTGATAGGCCGAGACCTTGGCTTCGTTGTTGGTGATCGTGGTCGAGATCGTGGTCGCTTGGGTGAGTTTGGCATTCACCGCAGACGTGATCAGCGCATCCCAGTCGATACTGGTCGAAGTCGTGGTGCCCGTCGTGGTCACCGAAGTGCCGCTCGATGAGGTCGAGCTGGCCGTTGACGTGCTACTGGTGCTCGAACTGACTGACGTCACTGTGCTGCCCGATCCATTGCGATGAGGACCGGACCGGCATCACGCCGGCCCGGAGATCGTCAAGCCAAGCGCTTAGCTGAGCAGCTTGAGCAGATATTGCGGCATCTGGTTCGCCGCGGATTCGGCCGATACCGCAGCCTGGGTCTTCACTTCGGCCGACGACAGCTTGGCTTGCTCGGAGGCGATATCGACGTCCTTGATCGCCGAGTTCGCGGACTGCAGGTTCTGGGTCTGGGTCGAGATCGAGTCGGATGAGAAGTTGAACCGCGATTCCTGCGCGCCGATATTGGCGCGGGCGCCCGAGACGGTGTCGATCGCACTATCCAGGGTCGACAGCGCCGAGGTCGCGCCCGTCTGCGAGCTGATGTCGAGTGAGCCGACCCCGAGCGAGGATGACGTCAGGCTCGACAGCTGGATGGTGATAGTGTCGGAGCCGGAGGAGCCGACCAGCACGGAGACGCCCGATGAAAATACGCTCGAACCATCCAGAAGGCTCTGGCCGGAGTAGCGCGTGCCAGTCGCGATTGAATCGATTTCGCTCTTGAGTTGGGAGAATTCGGATTGGATGTAGCTGCGGCTTGAGTTGGTCGTGGTGCCCGAGGACGACTCCGAAGCCAGCGACTTCATGCGCGCCAGGATATCGGAGATGTTCGAGGCACCGCCGTCGGCAGTCTGGAGGATCGCGGTCGCCTGCGAGGCGTTGGTCGCGGCCTGCTGCAGCGTGGTGACGTCCGAGGAAATACGCGTGGAGATCGCGAGGCCCGCGGCGTCGTCGGAGGCCGAGGTGATGCGCGAACCGCTCGACAGTTTCGAGAGGGAGCTGCTCTCCTGCGCGGAGTTGATGTTGAGATAGCGCACCGCTGCGTTGGCGGCGGTGTTGGTGTTGATTGCGGGCATTGGAAGCTCCTGTGCTGATGGGCAAGCGTGCCGCATCGTTGAAGACGATTGCCGACGCGGACCGCAGCCCCGTCCGTTCGCTCAAACGGCGGAGTGCAAGGAGATCAGGCGCGGAAATTTTCGCGAGGCGATTTTATGGTTAGCAATCGGTAAACGCGGTGCGGATGTCGCGTTCGTGCTTGCGCAGCAGCTGACGAAGCTGCTGGCGGCCCCGCTTGAGCAGCGACTCGACGGCAGCTACCGTGGTGTCCATCACCTGGGCGATCTCGCCGTTGCTCATGTTCTCGTGGTACGAGAAGATCACGGCGATACGCTGTTGCTCCGGCAAGCGCTGCATCGCGAGATCCAGCATGCCGTGCAATTCGTTGCGCTCGATGATCTCGACCGCGCCGGGCTGGCCATCGGCGACCTCGGGCACTGTCTCGACATTCTCGTTGCGCGGCTTGCGGCGAAGGTCGATGCAGCGATTGGAAATGACGCGATAGAGCCAGGTCGAGAACTTGGCGCGGCCGTGCTGCCAGCGCCCGCGATGGCTCCAGATCTTGAGCATGGTGTCCTGCACCACGTCTTCCGCGTCGGCCGCGTTGCCGACGATGCGCAGGGCGATTGCGTAGGCGCGGTCGATGTGACGTTCGACCAGGGTACGGAACGCCACCTCATCGCCGGTCGCAAGCTTGTCGAGAAGCTCGCTGTCCTCGTCGAAGACCACATCGGCAGCAGCAGGCGTGCTGTCCGGCGCCAGCGGCACGGACGGCATCACGGGCACGATCTCCTCGACCGGCAGCGTCGTCGTGATCCCGGCCTCGGCGGGAGCCCAGGCGTCAGCAGCGTAACTCATCCCGCAATCTCCAACCCGCAGTGCCGGCGGCGCATATGCCACACGGCTTCCAGGCGTTGAACGCGGCACCAAAATAATCCAGGCGGACAATTTTTGTTATTTTTCAAGATGTTAGACGGTATGTTTTGCCTGGTGTCGGGCAATAATTGCCGAGCGCGCGATCCTCTCGCGCATCCCACCTGCAATCATCACATCGTCTCGCGTCATGGCGGATCAATCATCCTGAACAGATGTCGTTGAGGAAAACGCTGACATTACGCGGCACTAGGTGATCAAACGCGACACGCGACGAGGGCGCCAAGAAGCGATTGTTTCCGAGTGTGAATGAACGCGAGACGATTTCCGCACTCGGCAATTTTTTCCGAATCACCTTTTTCGAACCTAGCGATTTTTTTGAATCTGTCAGTCGCGACGAACGCGTTTTTGAATCGCGCGTGAATTTTTTTCGCGCGCGTGGCGCCTGACATGGTGAACGTGCACGTTAATTGATCTGATTGGCGGGGACTCTGCACATGACGATCGCAACGGCCGGCGCGCAGCGTCGCGCGCAAATTGTTTCTGCCTGGTCGTTCGATGTTTTCGATACATTTCTACTGCGCGCCTGCACGACGCCGGATGGCGTATTTGAAAGGACTTACGAGCTTTGCGGCATTTCACGGACTTGTCCGAATATTTCTGCGAGTTTCGTCCAGCATCGTATCCAGGCGGAAGCACGCGCGCGAAAAACCGCGAAGGAGCAGCGCGGCACGAGCGAAATTCGCATCGACGAAATCTATTTCTACTTTCCGTTCAGGCTTTTCGGCCTTTCGCGTCACCATCTGAACGACCTCGTCGAATCAGAGTTCGCAGCGGAACTCGAGCTCTGTCGTGCCAACCCGGACATGCTTCGGCAATATCTGCACAAGAAGCGTGCCGGTCACCGCGTCGGATTCATCTCCGACACCTACTGGGATTCCGACCGGCTCGCGCGACTGCTGCGCGCATGCCGCCCGGGGCTGGATTGGGACTTCCTCTACGCTTCGTGCGAACACGGCAGCGGCAAGAGCGAGGCCCTATTCGCAAAGTACCTGTTCGCGCAGGGTATCGACGCCGGCGCGTCCTTTCACGTCGGCGACAACGAGACGGCTGACATCAAGGGCGCGAAGCGCCTCGGCATCCGACCGCGCTATTATCCGCTGGCGACGGCCCAGCTCGCCTCCAGATTCCAGCGCGAGACGACGTTGTTCGAGCTGTTCTGCACGGGCGCGCCATCGCGGCTCGATCACGGTGCGCGAACGCTGCGGCGCATGGTCGCCGCTCGCGGCGCCGAGAAATCTCTGCCCTTCCACCTCGGTCTGACCGTGCTCGGTCCGGTGATGACCGCCTACGATGCGTTCGTGGCGCGGCGCTGCGAGGACGTTTCCGGCCCCGGCCGGCAGGTCGCCCTCGGCTTTCTCGGCCGCGATGGTTTTCTGTCGCATCGCGTCTGGCAAGATCTGCACGGCATGACCTCGGCCTATCTCGAGATCAACCGCCGCGTCAGCCTGATCGCATCCGCCGGCACGATGCAGCCGATCGTCGACCTTCTCAGCAAGATCTTCAAGATCGACGGGCCGACCTTCGGTGACATCATAAAGATCATGCCGCCGAAGGTCGCAGCCTTCTTTGCTGGCTGTCCCGGCGGCATCGCCACCGGCGAGGAGCTCGCCGAAGCGCTTCCCGGACTGATGGATCCGCCGGAGATCGTCGCGCTCGCCGCCGGCTTGCGCGCACGGCTGCTTGCCTATCTCCGGAATGCCATTCCCGGCTTCGACGAATGTACCGACCTTATGCTCGCCGATCTCGGCTATTCCGGTAGCGTTCAGAAGGCGCTCCGTCGTGTGTTCGACATCGAGGGCATCAATATCCGGCTCCACGGCGCCTACCTGATATCGCTCGACGACGCCTTCGATGACATCGCCGATCAGGATAGCGCCGAGGGATTCATCTCGGACCTCGTGGTCACGCCCCACGTCAAGCGCATGCTGATCCGCAACGTCGCGCTGCTCGAGCAAATCTGCTGCTCGGCTGACGGGTCGGTGTGCGACTATCATGGCGGCGGAGTGCTGCGTGAGATCAATCCACGGCCACCGGAGCAGATCGCGCTCGCCGCCGAGATCCAGGCCGGGGTCCTCGCCTTTGCCGAGAGCGCCAAAGACGTCGCGCTGGACTTCCGCCTTGATCCCTATGCCGATCCGGCGGTCGCCGCGCGCTGGTGCGCGGCCACACTGACCCGCCTTTTGCTGCTGCCGGATCACGATGAGCTGGCATTGCTCGGCGGATTGAAGCACGACGTCAACCTCGGCATGCATGCGCTGGCACCGATGATCGACGCCGAATTCATCCGCAACCAGATCACCGCGCGCGGTCTCTCCGCAGCCTGCACGGCTCTAGCGCCACCGATGTGGCTGGCGGGCAGCTTTGCGCAGCTATCGCCATCCCACGCCTATCTCTATGCGCTGTTCGGCGCCAACCGCCTGCCGGCCGACGTCTTCGAGGAGAGGCCCTGCGGCCAAGCCCAGGTCGGACTGTTTCGAGGGAATGGCGAAGCGACGCTGGAGACGGTGACGGTTCACCACAATGGCCTCGGCGAGCTGCGCCTGCGCATTCCTCTGTCGTGGAGCATGGCGGTGACCATGATCGCACTGCCGCTGGCGACATTCGCGCCCGATGGCCTTCTTCACGGCGTGACGGTACAGCAGGGCGACGACGCTCGCGACGCAGCCGAGAGCCAGGACGTCGTCGGCCTTGCGCAGGACAGCCTGATCTTCGCCGGTCTGCAGCGGGCCGGCAGCCATTATCGCACCGAGACCGAGGACAGCTGCCTCCTGATCCCGGTTGCCCCTATGACGCAGGACATTGCGGTCTACTCCGTGGCGATTACGCCGCTCCGATCCGGTCCCCAATAGTGCGCCTGATCGCGCCATCCGGACCGTTGAAGTCCAAGGGGCCGGCACGAGGGGCACGGAATTGACGGACGAGACGCACGCGAATCTTGATCGGCTACTGCGATCCGGCGGCATCCGGCTCGGAGGGGCCCAGCGCGGCCGTCTGGCCTGGCTGGTCAGCCAGTACGGTGCACCGACGCTCGATGGCGTCAGCGAGGGGCGGCGCAACGGCGTCATCATTCTCAGGGAGCCGCCGAGCGGCGCGGCGGCCGAGCTGTTCTATCGCTCACTAACGCCCGGCTGCGCCGTCGTCATTCCCAGAAGCGAGAACTCCGGTTTCGACTTCCTGAAGTCCAAGCTGACCGAGTTCGGCACTGTCGGCCCCTGCGGCGTGGACGGCCCGCACGAAATGTGGTGGGGCGGCATCGGCTGGTCGAAATTCCTCGCCGCCGATTCATCCACCGTCCGCCCGCGGATCGTCTCCTGCTACCCGCGCGACGGCGACGCAACCGCTGCCTTCGCGTTGCGGCATTCGCTCGAGCGACTTGATCTCGCCTGCCATATCGAGCCGATCGACACCCAGCTCAGCGACCGCATCCTCTGCTTCGAGAAGGCCGAGTTCATGATGCGAATGTGGAACAAGTATCGCGAGCCGCTGCTGTTCGTCGAAGCCAGCGCGGTGCTGCGCGAGGCGCCGCTGCTGCCGTCCTTCCTCTGCTGCGACGTAGCATTGCACAAGTGGAATCGCTGGGAGATGTCGGCGCGTACGCTCTATTTCGGCCGCACCAAGGCGGCGGAGATGATGCTGCGCGCGTGGCAGCAACTCGCCGCGTCCTATCCTGCGATTTGGGAGGGCTATCTGCTCGACCAGGCCTGGAGCCTGACGTCATCACAGGTGCCGCTCGACACCATATGGCTGCCGCGCTCCTACCACGCGCTGAAGGGTGACCTCGGCGCGATGCGTGCCACGATCCTGCACGACCAGCAGACGACGACGCTGGAGCTCGGTCCCGATCCCGGCTTTGCCGGCATCGCGCGCGCAGCCCGCCGCGCCGGACGTGCCGGCTCCCGCGACGCCTTCATGGTGATGACGTCGAAAGCCGAAACCGGCAATGGCATCGCCGTGATCCTGCGCAACGTCTCGGCCAGCGATGCCGGCGCGGTGGCTGCGACCGTGGAAGCCGTGACGGGCGCCTATGCCGCCAATTGCGGCGGCTACGGCCGGCTCGAACTGTCCCTCTGCGCCTGGCAGGACGACGTCGGCGCCGCCCGCGAAGCCGCCGCCCAGGCGCGCTACCGCATCCTGGAGATCGCGCCGGGACAGTGCATTGCCAACGACTTCTTTGCGACCCACGGCTCCGACGAAGCGCTCAAGACCACTCGCCACCTCTTCCTCTAACGGACACCTCGCGATGCTCAAGACCATCATCCTGCTCACCGACACCGTGCAACAGCAGCAGCCGCTGGCCACTCCGCTTCGCGAACACAATCGCGGACTCACCTTCTGCTCGGCGCTGCGCGCGTCCGACCTTGGCGCGATCGAAGCCGACGTGCTGGGCGACGCTCGGCTGGTGTCGTTTGCCGCCGACGTCGCCGTCCCGGAAAAATTCCTGCTCCGGCTCGGCTATGGTGCCTACAAATTCTACGTCGCGCCGACGCAATATCCGGGCTTGCCGCCGGCGCCCGACGAGTGCGACGAGGATCCGCGCTGTTATTCCGTGATCGCGCAGTCGATGATGATCTGGCCTGACTTCAAGAAGGTGGTCGGCCTTGAGACCGTGACGATCCCGGACGGCACCGTTGCTGCCGAGCGCGAGCGGATCGTGTTCTCTCGCCTTGCGTACCTGTTCTGGCAAATGTCGGGCATGATCGCCGGCGAGGCCGCCGACCTCCCCGGCATCATCGAGTCCAGCGAAGGCCGGCGTCCGGCGCTCGCGATGATGAACTAAGGGCCGCCGACGCGGTACGAGGCAGCGCGGAGCGCCAGGCAGTGCTCCGGCGCCGCGAGCGCGAACGCGCTTCTCTCTCGACATGCAGCGGCGGGCGTCCAACTAGAACGAAGTGCCACCCCCAAACCTGAACTCCTGAACCGTGTCGTATTTGCCCTTCGTCAGCGGCACTGCGTAGTCGAAGCGCAGCGGCCCGAACGGTGAGGCCCAGATCAGGCCGACGCCGACGGACGATCGCACCGTACTGCTGTCGTCGTATTGCAGTCCGCAGGTCGGACACGCCTTGGTATTGACTTCGCCGGTGGCCGACCATGAGGTCGGACCCTGGTAACCCCACAGCGAGCCGGCATCGGCGTAAACCGCGCCCTTCAGGCCTACCTCCTTCGGCAGGAACCAGAACGGCATCTGCAATTCCATGGACGCGCCCCAGTATTTCGTGCCGCCGAGCGCATCACCGCTGGCGCCGTAATTGTAGTAAGTGATGTCGCGCGGACCGATGCCATTGGAGGCGAAGCCGCGCACCAGATTCGGGCCCATCTGGAAATGATCGAGCATGCGCAGATCGTTGTTGCCGATCTTGTTGAGGATTCCGCCCTGGAGGTGGATCACGTTGACGATCTCGGACACCAGCGGGGTGTAGTACTTGGTATCCAGCGCGCTCTTGAGATAGGTGACGTCGCCGCCGACGCCGGCGAAATCCTGGCGAAAGTCGATCAGCAACCCTTCCGTGGGGTTCTTGGTGTTGTCGAGCGTGTTGTAATTCAGTGTGTACCCGAGCGCGGACGTCCAGGTAGCGCCGTTCGCTAGCTCTTTCCGGACCGGCAGGCTCGACTCGCCGTCACCGTAGCAGCCATAGCCATAGACGCTGGAATCTGAGGCATTGGTCGGGTCGACGCCGCCAAGAACGTTCTTGATGTAGGCCGGCGTCGGGTTGAAGGCCAGCGAGGAGTTCGACGCGTTGTTGTTGCAGTTGTTGTAGGCGCTAGCGAGCGTGATGCTCTGCTGATACAGCGAATAACGCAGTTGGAGCGAGAGGTCCTCGCGCAGCGCGAAGCCAAGGCGCGGCGAGAAGCCCAGCGTCGTCACGCCGTAGCTCGTATAGCTATTTGATTTCTGCTGCTTCCAATAGGTGTCGAACCCGAGCGCCAGCCGGTAGTCGAGCAGATAGGGCTCGACGAAGGACAGCGAGACGCCACGCGAATACTGGCCGTAGCTCACCGACGCCTTGGCGTAGAGTCCCTTGCCGAGCAAATTGCGCTCGGAGACCGAGACCTCTGCCAGCGCGCCGTCGGACGTGGAATAGCCGCCAGAGATGGAGAAGTCGCCGGTCGATTTCTCTTCCATGTCGACGATCAGGATCACGCGGTCGCTGGAGGACCCCGGCTCGGTGACGATCTTGACGCTCTTGAAATAGTCGAGGTTCTTCAGCCGCCGCTCGGCGCGATCGACCAGCGCGCGGTTGTAGGCATCTCCTTCCGAGATGTCGAACTCGCGGCGGATGACGTAGTCCCGCGTGCGGGTGTTGCCGCGGAGATTAATGCGCTCGATATAGGTGCGCGGGCCCTCGTCGATATTGAACACGACAGACACGGTATGCGCCTCGAAATTACGGTCGCCGCTCGGCCGCACCACGGCGAAGGCGTAGCCACGGCGCGAGGCCTCGATCTGCATCTCCTCGGTCGACTTCTCGACCGATTCGACGTTGTACAGCGAGCCGACACCGAGGCGCGAATAGGCGCGCATCGAGCTCGCGTCGAAATTGGCGATGCTGGAGCGGAAATCGACCGAACCGACGCGATATTGCTGGCCCTCCTCGATCTTGAAGGTGACGTTGAAGCCCTTCTTCTCCGGATCGTATTCGGTGAGCGCGGCCACGACCTGGGCGTCAGCGAAGCCGTTTTTGAGATAGAAGCGGCGTATCAGGTCGCGGTCGGCCTCGATGCGGTCGGGGTCGTAGATGTCGTTGTTGCCGAGGAAGCTGAGCAGATTGCCTTCGTGCGTCTTGATCACGTCACGCAGCCGCGCCGCCGAATAGGCGTTGTTGCCGATGAACTCGACCGACTTCACGCCGGTCTTGGCGCCCTCCTCGATCGTGAAAATGAGGTCGACGCGGTTGCTCGGCTGCTCGATGATCTCGGGCGTGACGTGGACGTCGTAGCGGCCCGAGCGCCGGTAGATCTCGGCGATGCGCAGCGTATCGGACTGCACCATGGCGCGGGAGAAAGTCCCGCGTGCCTTGGACTGGATTTCCGCCGAAAGCTGCTCGTCCTTGATCTTCTTGTTGCCCTCGAAGGCGATGCGGCCGATCACGGCGTTTTCGACCACCGACACGGTGATGCGGCCGCCGGACTGATTGATCTTCACGTCCTGAAACAAACCGGTCGAGATCAACGCCTTGAGCCCGTCATCAATAGCGGATTGATCGAGGCGCGTGCCGGGGCTGGCTCTGAAATAGGAGCGGACCGTCTCGGCCTCCACCCGGCGGTTGCCTTCGACTACGATCGTCTCTGTCGCCTGCGCGGCCGCCGGCTGCGGCAGCAGTGCAGGCGGAAGTGAACTTGCAATCGATACAGCACTCATCGCCACGGCGATCAGCCGGGCCCGCAAAAACGACATTCCACACCTCAGCAGCACTTCACGTGCTCTGAAAACGGGAGCGCTGTGGCCGCGGTGTGGCTTTGAGATTACCGCATGTTTCTGTGCGTTGAATTTCGTGCGGTCAATCGATCGCGCACGTCGCACACGCGCATGGAGTGCGGCGGTCTGCTGGCTCCGCGCGGCGGCGAATGGCCGCCATTGCAGCGTTTACACACCAGGCGCGCCCGCTCGGATATTCGACAACATTCAGTAACGCGTGAATGCTTTACAAGGTTCGGGACCGATGCGAGAGGCGGCGCCATCAACTCGCACGGGGTATTCGCCGATGAGCTCGCTTGTCATGACCAGAACGATGCTGGCCGCCTTTCTCCTCTCGACTCTGACCGCGCATGCCGCGACCACCGGCAAACGCGATCGGCAACCGGCGACGCAAAACGCCATCTATGAATACGGCCCGCGTGGCCCCAACCAGTCCTATCAATCCGGCCCGCATACACGCATCTATGTGAGCAAGCGGTCGTGGCTGGACGGCGGCACCGAGGTGCTTCCCGGCGATCGCAAGTTCACCGACTATGCCTTTCCGCCCGGTGCATCGTTCGCATGCAGCAACAACAACCGGCCGCTCGACCGGCAGCCGCTGAGCCCGGATTCGGACATGGGCGGATTTGCGCAGAGGATACCGATTTCGTGGTGAGCGTACGTTTTCTGTCCCGGACGCGCTGCAGCACCAAGCGCTGCTTCGCAGAGCCGGGATCCAGAGGCTTGCACGGTACAATGCCGCGAGAGGGGACCCCGGCTCTGCAGCGCACTGCTAGAGCGTTGCGCGGCGTCCGGGGCACGGGAGCGGAGTGTGGCGCCCACCCTCTCTTCACGGCGTCTTTGCGACGGTCTCAGATTACGCTTTCGCGCCATCCGGGGCTACCGTGCCCCCTTTCGGCGGCACCGAGACGTCCTGCAATATCTGTTTACATTCAGCAACATTCCGGCTGCCGAAAGGCCACGATCGGCCGGCTAGTGGCGGCTTGTCTCGCGTGCCCCCGGAGGGCCATGAGCTCCCTCCGGATCGAGTCCCATGGATTTCAGCCGATTTGATGCCGCCATACCCGTTCGTCGCAATTCCCCTGCCATCTGCCGAGGAGGCCCTTCGTCCAACGTCCGCGCCGTTGCGCCGTCTCATGCTGCGCGCCGGCTCAGCCTGCATCGCGCTGATGCTGGGCAGCGCTCTGGCCGGGTGCGCAGTCGGCCCGGATTATGGCGGCCCGCCTGGGCTCGCTCTGCCCGAGCACTGGAGCAGCAACGCCGCTCCGCATCGGGACGCCGGCAAGCTCGATCGCTGGTGGCTGCGCTTGCGCGATCCACTGCTCAACCAGCTGATCGAGGAAGCCGTTGCGGCCAACCCTGACATCGTGAAGGCAAAAGCGGCCGTGCGTGAGGCGCGCGCCACGCTGCAACAGACGACGGCGGGCCTGTTTCCGTCCGTGAGCGGCACGGCCTCGGTGACGAACAACAAGACCAGCGCCGGCACCTCCTCCATCCTCGTCGATAGCGCGCCCTACTCGCTTCAGCAGGCGAACTTCGACTCGAGCTGGGAACTCGACTTGTTCGGTGGCACGCAGCGGGGCATCGAGGCCGCGGTGCGCGGTGCGCAATCCGCCGAGGAGGATCTGCGCGACAGCCTCGTCACGCTCATCGGGGACGTCGCCGCTTATTACGTGGACGCGTGCGGCTATCAGGCGCGGATCGCGCTGGCGCAGCGGACTTCGGTCTCGCAGCGCGACACCGAAAAACTCACGCGCAGCAAGTACGAGGCCGGCAGCGGCAACGCCGTCGATCTTGCCAAGGCCACCGCGCAAGCCGCCAGCACCGAGGCCAACGTTCCGACCTATCAGGCCGCGCTCGCGGCCGACATTCACCGCCTCGGCATCCTGCTCGGCCGTCCACCCGAAGGCGTCGATTCGCTGATGGCGCGGTCCGCGCCCGTGCCGGCACCGCGCATGCCCTTGCCCACGGGACTACCCGCCGATCTCCTGACGAACCGTCCCGACGTCGCCAGTGCCGAACGCAAGCTGGCGCAGGCCACCGCCAAGATCGGCGCGGCCGAGGCCGACCGCTATCCGGCGGTATCGTTGACCGGCTCGGTCGGCACATCCGCGCTGCGCGTCGGCGATCTCGCCAAGTATTCCAGCGTGAGCTGGTCGGTCGGGCCTTCCGTCACCGTGCCGGTGTTCGATGCCGGCAAGCGCCTTGCCACCGTCAGGATCGCTGAAGCGCAACGCGATAAGGCCTTTGCCACGTTTCATTCGACCCTGCTGACCGCGCTTGAAGATGTCGAGAATGCCCTGGTGTCGTTGTCGCAGGAACGCGTCCGCGCCGCCAAGCTGACGGAGGCGGCCAAGAACTACCGCGAGGCGGCGAAACTGTCGCGCTCGCTGTTCGAGACCGGAAGCGCCAGCTTCATCGACGTGCTGGACGCCGAACGCTCGCTCTATTCGGCCGAGGATTCGCTGATCCAGAGCAAGGTGTCGGCGGCCAAGGACTACATTTCCCTGGCGAAGGCGCTCGGCGGGGGCTGGACCGATCCGGTCGACGTGTCGACGCCGATCATCGTGGATTCCAACACCGGACCGCACTTCCGGGAGCAACAGAAGTGACCGAGATCATCACCGTCAGGCGCGTCAAGATCGCCGCTGTGGTCACTGCGATCGTCGTCACCGGTGTGGTCGCGGCCTCGCGCTTCCCGGGGACGTCGAGCAAGGCGCAATCCTACATCACGGCGCCCGTGACCATCAGCGATCTGCGCGAGGAGGTACTCGCCAGCGGCACGCTCAAGCCGGCGCGGCTAACCGCCGTCGGCGCGCAGGTGTCGGGCCGGATCACCACGCTCAACGTCCGCGTCGGCGACACCGTCAAAGCCGGCGACGTCATCGCCCAGATCGACCCTGTCACCAGGCAGAACGATCTGCGCAGCTCGGGAGCCTCGCTGAAGAACTATCGCGCGCAGAAGGACGAGAAGGAGGCAGCGCTGGTGCTGGCCGAAGCGAACCTCGCGCGTCAGCGGGCGACCCTGGCCCAGCGCGCGACATCGCGCAGCGATTTCGATAGCGCCGATTCGACCGTGCGCCAGACCCGCGCCCAGATCGCCGCGCTGGAGGCGTTGATCGTCGGCGCCGAAGCCAGCGTCGCAACAGCCAGGGTCAACCTTGAATATACCCGCATCACCGCGCCGATCGACGGCACGGTGCTGGCCACCGTGGTCCAGGAGGGACAGACCGTCAACGCGGTGCAATCCGCGCCGACCATCGTCGTGCTCGGCCAGCTCGAGACGATGACGGTGCGGGCGGAAATCTCCGAGGCCGACATCATCAAAGTCAGGCCCGGGCAATCGCTCTACTTCACCATTCTCGGCGACCAGGACCATCGCTACGAGGCCCGGCTGGAGCAGATCGAGCCGGCGCCGGAGTCGATCAAGAACGACGCCAGCTTCTCCTCGACCACGACGTCGTCGTCCAGCTCAAGCTCGAGCTCCTCGAGCTCGACCAGCACGGCGATCTACTACATCGGCGTCTTCAACGTCCCAAACAAGGACCTTGCGCTGCGGACCTACATGACCGCCGAGGTGCACATCGTAACCGGCGAGGCCAAACGGGTGAAGGTGATCCCGGCGCTGGCGGTGATGCGGCAGTCCGACGGACGCAGCACGGTGCGTACGCTCGCCGCATCGGGTGACGTCCGCGAACGCGAGGTCAAGACCGGCCTGAACGACCGCAACACCGTCGAGATCAAATCCGGTCTCGAGGAGGGCGAACGGGTCGTCACCGGAGAGGCCAACGAGCAGACCGCATCGCACGGCATGCCGGGCGGCGGCCCGCCGGGAGGGGGAGGTCCCTGAGATGACCGACCCGATCATCGATCTCCAGAACATCCGCCGCGAATTCGCGGCCGGCGACACCATCGTGGCGGCGCTCGACGATCTCTCGCTGAGCATCCAGCCCGGCGAGATGCTCGCGATCATCGGCTCGTCCGGCTCGGGCAAATCGACGCTGCTCAACATCCTCGGCTGTCTCGACCGCCCGACAGCCGGCACCTATCGCGTCGCCGGCCAGGACGTCTCAGAGCTCGACGCCGACGCGCTGGCGGCACTGCGCCGCGAGCATTTCGGCTTCATCTTCCAGCGCTATCATCTGCTCGGCGACATCTCGGCCAGCGAGAATGTCGAAATCCCCGCCATCTATGCCGGGATGAAGGCCCGCGAGCGCCGCGCGCGCGCCGAGCAACTTCTCGCAAGGCTCGGCGTCAACGACCGGCGCGGCCATCGCCCGAACCAGCTATCGGGCGGCCAGCAGCAACGTGTCTCGATCGCACGGGCGCTGATCAACGGCGCCGAGGTCATCCTGGCGGACGAGCCTACCGGCGCGCTCGACCGGCGCAGCGGTGAGGAGGTCCTCAAGATCCTGAAGGAGCTGCGCCGCGAGGGACGGACGATCATCATCGTCACGCACGATGCCGATGTCGCCGCGCGAGCCGAGCGCATCATCGAACTGCGAGACGGCAAAATCATCTCCGATCGCCGCACTGAGAGGACTGACACTCCGGAGCGGCCGGTCGCCATGTCCCGCACGTCGTCGGACGACGTTCCCGGCTGGTCCGGCGCCTTGCGGCGCCTGCGCGAGGCCTCACGGATGGCTCTGGTGGCCATGGCCGCGCATCGGCTGCGCGCCTTCCTCACCATGCTCGGCATCATCATCGGCATCGCCGCCGTGTCGTCCGTGGTCGCGCTCGGCAACGCCTCTCAGCGCAAGGTTCTGTCGGACATTTCGAGCCTCGGCACCAACACGATCGAGGTATTTCCAGGCAAGGATTTTGGCGACGCGCGGGCTGGCAAGATCAAGACCCTGGTGCTGGACGACGCCCGCGCACTGGATCGGCAAGACTTCATTGCAGGGGTGACCCCGACGGTTTCGACCAGCACGACGGTGCGATATCGCGGCAACGAGTCCAACGTGCTGGTGAACGGCGTCGGCGAGAGCTATTTCCAGGTCAAGGGGGCCAAGCTGGCAATGGGACGTTTGTTCGACGCCGACGCAATCCGCAACATCGAGCGGCAGGCCGTCATCGACGACAACACCCGCAAGACCTTCTTCGCCGACGACCAGGCCTCGGGGATCGGCCGCGTGATCTGGCTCGGCAAGGTGCCGTGCCGCATCGTCGGCGTGATCGCCCAGCAGCAGGGTGGGTTCGGCTCGAATCAGAACCTGTCGGTATACCTGCCCTACACCACCGTACAGGCCCAGTTCACGGGCGATCGTTCACTACGCAGCATCCTGCTGCGGATCAGCGACGAGATCTCGACCACGCTGGCGCAGGACGCGGTCACCACGCTACTGACGCAGCGGCACAACACCAAGGATTTCGTCATACTCAATACCGACGATATCCGCCGCACCATCACCAGCACGACGCAAACCCTCGCCTTCCTCGTGGCGGCGATCGCGGTGATTTCGCTGGTCGTCGGCGGCATCGGCGTGATGAACATCATGCTGGTGTCTGTCTCGGAGCGAATCAGCGAGATCGGCGTGCGCATGGCGGTCGGCGCCCGGCGCAGCGACATCCTCCAGCAATTCCTGGTCGAGGCGACCCTGATCTCGTCGATCGGCGGCATCGCCGGCATTCTCATCGCAGTCCTGCTCGGCGTCGCCATCAACATCGCGGCGCCGGGATTCCAGGTCAGCTATTCGATGTTCTCGATCGGTGCGGCGTTCCTGACCTCGACCGGGATCGGGGTCGCCTTCGGCTTCTTCCCCGCCCGCCGCGCCGCCTTCCTCGACCCCGTAGTGGCGCTGAGCCGCGACTGACTCTAGGATTGCCCATGACCGTAGTGCTTCGAACGGGACATTCGTCCGCAAACCGGCCAACGACCGGCGGCCCCCATGCGATTTCAACCATGACCAAAGGCAGCCCGAACATCCTGATCGTCGAGGACGACAAGCAGACCCGCGACCTGATCTCGCGTTATCTGCGCGATCACCAGTTCTCGGTCGATGCAGTCGCGAACGGTAGGGAGATGGACCGCTATCTCTCGAAGGACCGGGTCGACCTGATCGTGCTCGACCTGATGCTGCCGGGCGAGGACGGCCTCAGCCTCTGCCGCCGTCTGCGGATCGACTCCACGACGCCGATCATCATCCTCACCGCGAAGGGCGAGGATCTCGACCGGATCCTCGGCCTCGAAATGGGCGCCGACGATTATCTACCCAAGCCCTTCAACCCGCGCGAACTTCTCGCGAGGATCAATGCCGTGCTGCGACGGCGATCGAACGGCCTCACCGCCGGCTTCCCCCCCGAACGCCTCAAATTCCACGAGTGGACCATCGATCTCCGCTTGCGCGAGTTGCGCGACCCGCAAGGCGCGCAGGTGCCGGTGACCAGTGCCGAGTTCGATCTGCTGCAGGCCTTCTGCGAGCGCGCAGGACGCATTCTCACCCGCGACAATTTGCTGAGCATGACGCGCGGTCGTCCCGGCGGAAACTTCGGCCGCAGCATCGACGTGCTGGTCAGCCGACTCCGCCGCAAGCTCGACCGGACGGAAGGCGCGTCCATGATCAAGACCGTCCGCATCGGCGGTTACGTCTTCACGCCGGTGGTGGAGGAAGCATGAACCGTACCGCCGACATTCTGGCGCCCTTCAGTTTCAGGCGGATCAGCGGCCAGATCGCCGCCTTGATCCTGGGATCGCTGGTTCTGATCCACGTCCTGATCGCCGGCTATTTTCTCCTCGACCAGCCAAAGCTGCTGGCGGACACGCCGCTGGAGCAGATCGAGCTGATCGTGCGGATCATCGCCAACACGCCAAAAGCCGAGCGTGCGCTCGTCCTCGATAGCGTTAGCCGAACCTTTCCACCGCTCAGACTCCAATTGCGCGACGGCGCCTCGGCCTCCGCGGCGCCACAGTCGATGCGGACACCCCTGACCATCCTGTCCGGGCTTAGGGTCAGAGCCGAACTCATTCGCGGCAGCGGCGCGGACGACGAGCGCGTCTGGTTCCACCTCCCGGGCGAGGACGTGCTCGAAGCCAGGATCGGATCGCCCAAGATGCCGGGCTTCGTCAGCGGCCTCTGGACCTCGACGCTGCTGTTTCTCGTGGCGAGCTTAACGCTGCTGGGCGTCTGGGCCGGCCGCGCGCTCTCCTCGCCGCTATCGGCCTTCGCGCGCGCAGCGGAGGAGTTCAGCCTGAGCCGGTCCTCCGCGCCCCTGACCGAAAACGGGCCGGAGGAGATCAGATCCGCGGCAAGAGCACTCAACCGGATGCGCGATCGCATCAGCGCGCTAATGAACGACAGGACGCGCATGCTGGCGGCCATCAGCCATGACCTGCGCACGCCGATCACGCGCCTGCGGCTGCGCTCGGAATATATCGAGGATCCGGCGCAACGCGCGCAGACCGTGCGCGACCTGGACCAGATGCAGTCGATGCTGGAATCGGTGCTGTCGCTCCTGCGCAGCGAAAGTCCGATCAAGCCGACACTGGTGGACGTCGCGGCGCTGCTTCAAATGGTTTGCGAGCAGTTTTCGGATTCCGGATTTGCCGTGACCTATTCCGGTCCGGACCGGGCCGCCTTCATGCTACGGCCCGGCGAAATCATCCGCGCGGTCACCAACCTCGTCGAGAATGCAACGCGCTTCGGCGCCAACATCGACGTCGCGCTACTGGCGGAGGGGGACCGGCTCGTCATCGACGTTTCCGACGACGGGCCCGGCATTCCCGACGAAAGGAAGGCCGCGATGCTGGAGCCCTTTATGCGCGGAGAGGAAGCCCGCACCATGGACGAGACGACGGGTTTTGGCCTCGGTCTCTCGATCGCGCAGGCGATCGTGGCCGCGCATGGCGGAACGTTGCTGCTGCTCGACAATGAACCGAGGGGCCTTCGCGTCCGCCTGCTGCTTTCGAATGCGGACGGTAGCCACGACTGAAGCTACCGATCCGGGCATCACCGATCCTCAACATGCGTTCGAGATTGCAGACAGGCCTCCATGTTCTCGGAGCACCTTTCGCCCGAACTTTGTCTGATCGCTGCAGGATCAACAGGAGCCCCTCGCGGTGATATCAGCTTCATCACCGATTGACGCATTGTCCGCCGCCACGCCCCGGCAACGTTCAGGTAATCTCTGCAACGTCGATAAACATGCGGCGCCAATATCCCGCCGTTGTTCGGGCATAAGGATGCACTGAGGCTTTACGGATCAGGATTGACCAAATGCTCATTCAATCATTGGTCTTGCGCAAGGGCTTTGGTGCGGCCTGCCACGCCCTCGCCGGACTCAGCCCCGTACGAATGAGAACGCTGTTGATCATTCTCGGCATCTGGGTGCTGATCAACGTCCTCTTCTTCGTGTTATGATCTCGCCGCGCAAGCCGCGGAGCGCAAAAAGTCGCGAACAGGTCGAGCGAGGCTGCGCCCATCGCGGCCGGGATGAACTATGGCCCAAGGAGCGTTTCGTTACGCCATGTCGTCATCGCAATCGCGCTTGGCGCGTTCTTCTCGTTAACGCCGCCACTACTCGAAGCTTACGATGCGATCAAGGTATTCGTCGGCAAGCGCCTGCCAGGATCGAACAAGAACGCGGAAGATTCCGACGGGAACGCCCAGGCTGGCGAGGGATGCTGATGAAACTCATCTGACCGACATTGCGTTCAACATCCGACGGCGTCCCCGTCAAGAACTATATCGACCAGAGCCAGGAATTCACCCTCTGCGCATGTGCGCTTCTCCTGCCGACGCTGGCCTTCGGCCGCGAGAGGCGGCTTGGCGCGGCGGTCAGCCGCGTCGCGCTGATCCTGCTGTTCGTTACCAACATGTTGTTCGTCGCCTCAGGCCGGACGGCGCTGGTCTGCATGCCCGTGCTGCTCGCACTGTTCGCCTGGCGCCATCTGAGCCGCCCTGCGGCCCTGATCCTGCTGGCGGGCGCGGTCGCTGCAAGCGCGCTCGCCTGGAGCAGCTCGCTATACTTGCGCAAGCGGGTCACCGATATCGCGATCGAGTATCGGCACGGTAACGAGAACGTCAGCCTCGCCTCGACCGCACAGCGGTTGACCTACTGGAGGACAGGCGAAATGACTCCATCCGGCAAGCCCTAGCGGTCAATCAGTGTAACGGAATAGCCGAGAAAGGATTAAGCGGTGGTGTCCCAGCGCGAAGCGAGCAGAAGATGATTCTAGCAGCCTTCAGGTCCCAGAACTCGGGCTAGATGAGCTGCCTGTAAGTGCCCTCGCGAGACCTTGCGCGTTGTAGGCCTTCGCGGCCTGACTGTCGCTCGCGCTGCTGAGGTTCGGGCTGCTGTTGCCAGAGCTGCTTCCGGACGAGCTTTCCTTGGTGGAGCTGCCCGATGTCTCGGTCTCAGCGGATCCGTCGGAATAGGTAATGATCGTCGTAGTGACGCCGTCGATGGTGAAAGAGACCTCGCTGACGACAGTCTTCGATGACGAGCCACCGCCGCCGGACGCACTGCTGGAGGCCCCGGTGGAGGACGACGACTCTGATGACGACGGCGACGTCGAACTGGTAGAGCTAGTGGATTGCATGGACGCGGTAGGTTGCGGCAATCCGGCCGAGGAAGAGGAGGAGTTAACGTAGCTGATCGACATGGAGCACCTGGTTCGAGGAGGATGTATTGCGGGGCTACGCCGATATAAGGCTGGCCTGGTCATTCAACGTTCATGCGCGGCAAACCGGCCCAAAATGTTGTTTCCTATGATTTCCGAGTGTCAGACGCCCCGCAGCCGACCCTGCCCTCGCCACTCGGCAGGAAACTGCAATTCTCGGTGATCAGATCATTCGGAGATCGGCGCAATTATTCGCCTGCCCCGATGATTCACGGGGCGGCGCATCGTCATAGCCAAGCGCCGATGACTCTCGGCAATTCGCGGCGTACCCGATGCCGTCGCACGATCGCCACCTACATCATCGTGCGTTCTCGTCCGTCGCGGCCGTAGTAGCTGCTGACCGCCGTAGTGAGGAACCCTGTCCCAACGAAAAGCCCGTGAGTTCGACCGATACTGCGTATTCATGATCGACCCCATCTCCTCCAGCATCTGCTGGGCGGAGCTGATCACCGAGGTCGTCTCGGTCGAGCTTCCGGTCACCGCGCGCAGACTCTGCGTGATCTCGACCAGATGCAATCGTTGTGCGACAACCCATCAAATGGGCTCCGCGTCGCCATTTCGCTCCCACGCGACGTGGGACAAGCGATCGAGCCCCCCTAAACCGTTGAAGGGTCACTTGCCGTCGCGATCCAGCTCCACCGCAACCTCGGAGGCCCAAGCGCCAGGGGCCTCCAATGCAAAAGACTGATGGTTGGCCTTGGTTCGAATCTCGACGAATGCAGCCACGGTATTGCCTTCCACCCTCGCTTCGACGAGCCCATCCGAACTAGTCCCGTAGATCTTGCCGCCCTGACGATACTCGCTTTCGAACCAGTTCCCTGAAATCGAAGTGCCGTCCTGCTCGATTTCGGCAGAGAAGAGCATCTTGTAAGCCTCGCTCGCGCATTTGAGGTCGAAGCTCATCGATTTGGCTGGCTTCTTGACGACGTAGCTCGCCTTGCAACGAATGCGCTCCTTGGGACCATCCGATGGCGTCATCCACCCCGCCCCCGACCAGGTCCCAGCTAAATCATCGAGCGTTGCCCATGCACTTGTTGACGCGAGCACGAGGCACGCAGCGAGGGCTATGCCAAGCTTCCTCTTGCCAGCTGAGGTCCGTCCAGACAATTTATGCTCCCGAAATCGAGTTCACGCGCGGCGTTCCGCCGGGCGGCCGTGATTAAACGGATGGACCGGACGGAAAGATGTTCGATATCTTTCTGAAGTTTGACGCTCGACGGACGAGCAACATGTGGTAATAAGAAAATGACCTGAACGGACGTCTCGTGGGGGCCTTTCGGACTTTGCTCTCACCTCGCCTGTGGAGCATATGGCGAATCGCGCGGCAGACAGGCAAGCACCAGGCCAGCTGCACGGCCGGAGGAGTTTGTCCCACGCAAGCGCAGCGTCCCTCTGGGCAAGAACCCCGGCAGAATGGCGCGAGGGCCCGAAAACCCTCGCTTTCCGATCAATCGCGCAATCATAGGCGCGCACCCGTCATACCCATGCGATAGACGGCTAAACCAGCTTTCTCGCCGCAAGTGCTCGAGACGCCGGTCTCAATCATTTGCGCAGAATTTGGCTACGGGCTGCGAGCGGGTTGAGGCATCCCGCAAATTCGCTGCGGGATGCTTGTTGCTGTTTCGCTGCCTGGTCAGCTAGGCCGACTCAGAAGTTGCGCTGAGCGCGGAGCAGCATGCTGATCGAGTTCTGGTCCTTCAACTCATACACGCCTGCCGGCTTGGCAGCCGTACTAACGCCCGGGCTTACGATGGTGCCAGAATATTTCTGGTCCAGACGCGACCAGCTCAGGTCAGCCGTGAACGATCCAGCATGGCAAGTTGGGTGCGAGCAACGATGCTCCCAGCGTGGTCAGCGTCAGCGGTCCGTGCGGCATCTTTCGCTGCCCTGTTCCAGCTTTGCACGCCTGCGCAACAGATGGTCCAGATGGCCCCGCCAGTGAGCCGGGTTCTCACCCTCGCGCTGGTGTATCTTCCGGCATCAACCTCACCAACATGCAGGAGGGGCGGATTGCTGCGTGTCGACAGACCTGAGACTAGGAATTCACACGCTGTATACCCGCTTGCGTGACCGCGCCGGTCATCTGGTCGCTGTCACGCGACGCGGCAATGGACAGGTTGCGCAGCCAGGCATGCCCGAGGTCATCGTCAGATCTTGCATGCCAGACCATTTTCGCCATGACCGGCTCGACGGCAATCGGGATGGGGAAACGTGCAAGGGACTTTCCTTCCGGAAGCACGTCCAGAAGGTCTTCCACGACCACGGCAAGATTTCGCGTACCGCAGATCAGCGCTGGGACGCAGCTGAAATATGGGGTGCTGACGGAGATTCTTCGCCGCAGCCCCAGCGTTTCGAGCGTGGTGTCTATGGGCGTTCTTTCATTATCCGCCACGGTGACGGCGACATGCGGCAGTGCAAGGAAGGTTTCCAGGTCGAGAACGCCATTCTGCAGCAGGGGATTGGCCGGATCCGCCACGCAGACTTCGCGCAACGCGCGGCGGTTGCTTGTGCGTAGCTCCTGGGCAGGTGGTCGTAGACGCCCAAAGCCAACTCGGCTTGGCCGGTTTCCAGCTTGTGCAAGGCATCATGGTTGACCGTAGTGATGATTGCCAGTTCGATGCCAGGCGCCTGCGCGCTGATCTGCTTGACGACCCGCGGGAGGGCAAGGCGCGCAGCCAGATCGGGCAGGGCCAGAACGAAGCGACGGGACGCGGTCGCCGGGTCAAAGCTGAGGCGCTGGCCAATAGCGGCGGCGATGTTCTCCAGATTCGGCCGGATGGCTTGCGCGAGCGTCACGGCGCGTGGGGTCGGCTTCATGCCGTCGGACGTTCGGCGTAACAGTTCGTCGCCAAACAACTCATGCAACTGCCGCAAGGTTCTGCTCATCGCCGGCTGCGTCATCCCGATCCGGCTCGCGGCGCGGGAGACGCTCTCCTCCTGCACGAGAGCATCCAAGGCCACCAAAAGGTTCAGGTCGAGATTCAGGAGATTGAGTCTCTGCATGATAGGTCCTGGTGCAACTTCTGATGCTGTAACGAGGATCTGCTGGCAGCCCAGCCAACGTGCCCGGAGCAGCCGCTTGACCGCCTATTATAACGAAATGGGCATATCCGGATATTGCAATTCGATTTGCGGTTCGGTGCTCCATCGGTTTGGCTGCGGGCAAGCTTGGAGTGATCCGGCAACACGGGGGGAAGCTGCTGTAGACCAACCGCGACCGCAGAAGGGTCGCGGCAGGCGCGGCATTCGATCCTGACAGTGTCGTCGGGCGCGCAAAGCGCTGACCGGAGCGCCGCCCCCAACATGACAGGCAGAGAATGAGCCATGGCAGTTAGATTTCCCTCCGATCCTTCGGTTCCCGGTTTTTTGGCGCCGGCCCGTTTCGAAGCTGACATTTTCGACTGCGAAGTGATCGGCGATGTCCCGTCGGATCTGGACGGCGCCTTCTATCGCGCCGTGCCCGACTGGTTTTACCCGGCCCTGCACGGCGACGATGCAGGCCTGTTCAACGCCGATGGCTATATCAGCATGTTCCGGTTTCACGGCGGCAACGTGGACTATCGGGGGCGCTACGTCAGAACGGAGCGTTATCTGGCGAATCGGCGACAGCTCTTCGGCAATTACCGCAACGCCCGGACGGACGATCCAGCCGCCCATGGGCTCGATCGCACGACCGCCAACACCTCGGTCTACCACCATGGCGGCCTGTTGTGGGCGCTGAAGGAAGACGCCCTGCCGACGATCATCGATCCGGTCACGCTCGAAACCAAGGGCCAGTGGGACTTCCACGGCAAGTACACCAGCCGCACGTTCACCGCGCATCCGAAGACCGACCCGCACACGGGCGAGATGATCTGCTATGGTTACGAGGCCTGCGGCGAAATCTCGGACGACGTGTTCGTCTATTTCGTGGATCGCACCGGCCAGGTGACGCGCGAGGTGCGGTTCAAGGCACCGGTGATCAGCATGATGCACGACATCGCCATCACCGAGAAGCACATCGTCTTCAACACCTGCGGCTACGTGACCGACCAGCAACGCATCGATGCGGGTAAGGTGCATTGGGGATGGGATTCCTCCGTCCCCACCTATGTGGCGATCCTGCCGCGTGATGGCGACGCCAAGGATGTCCGTTGGTTCAAGGGACCCGAGCGGGGCGCCATCCATCTGCTCAACGCCGTCACCATGGGCGACAAGGTCATCGTCGATGCGCCGGTCTCGAACGGCAATCCGTTCCCCCATTTCCATGCCGTCGACGGCAGCCCATGGGACCCACATGCGGCACGGACCGTGTTGCGCCGATGGACGTTCGACCTCAACTCAAAGGACGATGGCTGGGCCGAAGAGACGCTCTTCCCCGATTTTCCCGGCCTTCTGCCGAGAATCGACGAGCGTTTCTGGTCGCTCCGGCATCGCTACGGTTTCCAGGGCTATGCCGAACCGTCGCGGCCTGTGCACGCGGCGGCCGAGAGAATGCGCGGGAAGATTACAAACTGTTACGCCCGCTTCGACTTCGACACCGGCGAGGCCCGGTCATATTTCGCGGGCGACGCCTGCGCGCTCCAGGAGGTGCAGTTCATCCCTCGTCGGGCAGACGGTCCGGAAGGGGAAGGCTATCTGATCGGCGTCGCCTCCAACTATGCCGAGATGCGATCGGAGCTCGTCGTCGTCGACGCGCAGCGGCCCGACGAGGGCAGTGATCAGGTAGGCAGACGGTTCCTTAACCACGGATGAGGTGCAGAGATGGGCACAGTGCCGCGATATGATTTGGATATTAATCGCTTCTCAGTCGATCCCTATCCAGATCTCAAAGAATTGCGGTCCTGTGCGCCCATCGCGTTCATTCCGCAACTTAATGCGACGATGATTACGAAGCAGGAGGACATACTCGAGGTCGGGCGCCGGCCGGATATCTTCAGTTCCCAACTGCCCAATAGCTTGATGAATAGATTAATGGGCGAGAATTTGATGCGTCGAGATGGTGCCGAGCACGCGTACGAACGCAACATCGTTGCGCCTGCCATCTCACCAAAGAAGGTCTCGGAGGTATGGAGATCGCAGTTTCAGAGCAATGCCGACCGAATTATTCACGACCTGCAGCCGCGTGGAGAGGCCGATTTTGTCACTGATTTCGCGCTGCCTTTCTGCGCCGAGTCGTTGAAGTCAATAACGGGACTCATCAACGTGCGGTATCAGGACATGGATGCCTGGTCGCAGGCAATGATGGATGGAATTTCCAATTATCAGGGCGACCCTGTTATCGAGAGGCGTTGTCAAGGCGCAACGTCAGCGATTGAAGCAGCGCTCGATGAAATGATCCCCCGTGCTCTGAATGAGGCACCAAACAGCTTGCTCGGGGCGATGATCGCGGCTGCCTTGCCCATTGATCGCATCCGAGTGAATATCAAGTTGGCCATCAGTGGCGGTCAGAACGAGCCGCGTAAGGCAATCGCTGGTACCTTATGGGCTCTACTCGAACGCAGCGAACAGCTTGAGGCGGTACGCAGCGGCGCTGCATCCTGGTCAGACGCTTTCGACGAATACGTCCGATGGATGTCACCAATCAGTATGGTACCGCGCCAGGTTGCGAGCCCAGTTACCTTAAGGGGAGTGGACTTGGCCGCCGGCGATCGCGTCCTCCTCATGCTTGCCAGTGGAAATCGCGACGAGGAGAAGATCCCCTTCGCGGATCAATACGACGTCAAGCGAGACAAGGTCAGGTCTCTGTCATTCGGGACTAGCCCCCATTTCTGCGCTGGAGCGTGGGCTGCTCGATGCATGGCGTCAGATGTCGCGCTGCCTTCCGTCCTTCATCGCTTGGCCAATATCTCGGTGGCGCGAGACAAGAAAATCCAAATTAGCGGTTGGGTGTTTCGAGGCCTCGTTAACCTTCCATTGCGGTGGACCCCGAATTGAGGCCACACCAAAGAGTCCGGAGTTAGGCAAGACGTCGCGATCCGCTAGTTTCGCGCTACGGCGGACGTACTCCCTCCTAAGCCCGGTCCAGTAGTTCTTGGCCGCATGAGGTAATCCAAAGCGGCCTCCAAGTGTGGCAAAACTTATGATGAAGTCTCATGCCCACGGGCCCCAGAACCGCGTCGCACAACCAAGCCTCTTAAAGGGCGCCACAGCGTCGTGCCATCGAGGTTGCTTGGGTCGCTTTAAATCCGTGGGAGGAGACCAGGGCGAGCCCACGCGACTTCCAGCCGCAGTGGTCCACAGATAGGTCTGCCCAGATACTGCGTTCGGGCGAAATCATTTTATGCCGAGACTGAACGCGACGACGCCATCGAGAAGGAATTTGCCCGAGCACAGCGCACTTCCGCTTCTGTGGGACAAGCGGACATCAGGTGGCGCCTACTCCTAACGGCAGGGTTTTATGAGTACGCACCCTAGCACTACTTTGGCAGATTGTTGATTTTGGCGCGTTTTATAGGATTCCCGAATCAATTTTTCAATGATTCATGGGTGGTCGGCTCTTGGAGGGCTGACCATGCCGGGATGGGAAGACGAACTCGA